>Ga0208768_1000254_pt1 | contig 38414 bp, 34 predicted proteins | sample AntAceMetag02UK1_FD_184760 | JGI IMG/M metagenome (GOLD analysis project Ga0208768, IMG submission 184760) | Saline lake microbial communities from Ace Lake, Antarctica - Antarctic Ace Lake Metagenome 02UK1 (SPAdes) (version 2) | ecosystem: Environmental > Aquatic > Non-marine Saline and...
GGCGCTCAACCTCTTCAGGCGCGCCAACACCAAGGACTCACTACGGATGCGCCGAAAAGTCGCCGCTTGGGACGACGACTTCCTCGCATCCCTCATCGCATCATGAGCCGTTCACCCGATTCCCCTGGAGTATCCCGCCGCCGGTCGTTTGTCCGGCGGCGGGATTGAATCAGGAATTCAGCGGACGGGAGCCACCCGAGGCGGCGGGGCCGCTGCCCGGCGCCGGCCGGTGATCGCCGGCCGTGTCGACACCCGGGACGGCCGGAGCGGCGGTATCGACGGGCAGACTGGCACCGTCGGTCCCGAAATCCGGCTTGTCGGGGGATTCCGCTGCAGCGGGCGGGTTGACGGCGGTGGAGCTGGACGACGGTACGGCCGACGCGACCCCGGACCCCCTGGCGGTGGACGCAGATCCGGGCCTGGTCTCGGAATCGGCGTTTCCGTTGCCGGAACGACGGACCTCCTTGCCGGCGGACCGGACAGCCGACTTGGCGACTTCGGTGCCGCCCTTCAGCGCCTTCTCGGCGGTCCTGCGGCCGACGTCCTGGCGCTCGGCTTCTTCCTCGGCCCCTTGAACGGCAGCGCCGACGACCTTCTCGCCTTCGCGGACCGCCTCTCGGGCCACGGCACCGGCCTCACGCTTGAGCTGGTCGGCGGTTTCGCCGACGAGTTCGTCCTCCCGGCGGGTCGACGGCAGGGCCGCCGCGATCAGGCCACCGATCATCAGGCCGATGGCGCCGACCATCAGCGGATTCTCGGCAAGAAAATCGCCCGCCCGCCGGGTGGCGTCGCGGGCGCCCTGAACGGTCCCGGTGGTGGTATCGACCACCGCGGCGCGGGCCCGCCCGGCGCGGTCGCCAAGCCCGTGCGCGCCCGAGCGGATCGCATCGACGGCGTCGCGCGCGGCATCCCCTGCCTGACGCGCCTTGTCACCGACCGCGTGCGCAGCCGACGCCGAGGTGTCACGGGCCTGACGCATGGCGGCGCGGGCGCGATCGCCCGCGGAATCACCAAGCTCCGATGTGTCCGCAGACGACGCCGCGGACGCGCCTTGGCCGACCGGGACCGGCAGCGGGTAGCGGCCGGCCGACGACGCCGCGGACGGGCTGCGTGACCGGTCGGACACCATCAACCATGCCAATCCAGCCACCGCCATGGTGGTTGCGACCGGGTTCTCCTTGGCCCGCTGGCCAAGGCTGGCCGCAAACTCCCCGCCCTCGCGGCGCACGCCGGTGATGGCGTCGCCGATCAGATGGCTGGCCGAGACCTTGCCGAGGAGAGCGTCGAGGTGATCGTCGATACGATGACGGGTCGAACGGATCTCGCGTTCGACCTCATCGAGGCTGTCGGTGTCGGCCATTACGGCGCCCTCCCTGTGACGAGTTCGGAATCCTTCTGCACCGATCGAATGGTTCGCTCCGGTGTCAGATTCTGGGGGTCGAGCCGGGACTGCCCGGACTTGATCAGGATGAGGGAGACGATGCCGGTGCCAACGGCGACCACCACCGAAGCCAACCACGGATCCATGAACTCCGCGAGCGCCACCACGAGCGCCTGCAGCAGGATCAACAACGAGCAGAACCCCAGCAGGACCCCGATCGCCAGCGACATCACCCCATGGCGCGCCTTGCTGAGCTTCTGAGTGGTCTCCGCCTGAACCAGCCGTAACTCCTGGCGGATCAACAGCCCGACATCCTCGAACAGCTCGCGGACGAGCGTCTTGAAACTCTGGTCACCGGTGGGCATCACAGCATCCCTCCGTGGTTGGGCGGCGTGTCGCCGCGTGCCGCCTGGACGTCAGGCGCGGAACTCTTGAGCAGGCGGGCGGCGCCGAACGCCAGCAGGAAGGCCGAGCCGAAGAACACTGCCGGGTGACGGCGCGCGAAGCCCTCCACGTCCCGAAGGATCTGCTCGGGCCGCCGCTCGGCTAACCGGTCGGCCACGCCGTCGATCTCAGCCGCGGCCCGGTCGAGCACGGATCCGGTGCCATCCAGCCCGTCCCGGCGGAACACTTCCGCGCCGCTGCCGATGGCCGATGCCATGGTATGCAGATAGTCACCGGTCGCGTGCTTGCGGTCGTCGACCTGCTTCTTAGCGCCGGACACCGCCTCATCCTTCAGCCGGGTTCCTTCGCGTCGAACCTCCTCACCAATTTCCTGTGCCGCTCCTCGGACCGTCTGGCGCTCCGAAGCACCGTTGCCCGCCGGGCTTTCGTCGATTGCGCTCATGCTGGTCTTCCTCGTTGCCGCTATGGACCATGGCGCGACAACCGGGAAAGGACCGAAGGTGTTCCAACACTGGCGAAAATCGCTAGGCTGAGGAAAATCGAACCGGGAGGATCTCAACTGTGACCGCCACGACCGTGCACATCGGCTGCGGCGCCGGGTTCGCCGGCGACCGCTGGGACGCTGCCGTTCCCGTGGTGGCGTCGCTCGCGCGCCGATCGGGGCCCCGCTACCTGATGTACGAGACCCTGGCGGAGCGCACGCTCGCACTCGCCCAGCAGGCCAGGATCGAAAACCCGGCCTCCGGCTATTCGCCGTATCTCGAGCGCATTCTGCGGCCCGTGCTGAAGAGCGCGAGGGAGGCTGGCATCCGAATCGTGTCGAATTTCGGCGCGGCCAACCCGCTCGGTGGCGCCCGAAAGATCCTCGAGATGGCGCGCGAGGACGGCATCGCCGGCCTAAGGGTCGCGGTTGTCGACGGCGACGACCTGTCGGCGGTGATGACCGAGGCCGACATCCGTGGACACGGGACGGTCGAGGGCATCGGCATGCCGGAGGGCCGGCTGATTGCCGCCAACGTCTACCTCGGCGCCCGGCCGATCGCCGACGCGCTGGCGCTCGGCGCCGACGTGATCGTAGTCGGGCGCTGCGCCGACCCGGCGCTGGCGCTCGGCCCGCTGCTGCACGAATTCGGCTGGTCGCTCGACGACCTGGACCGGGTCGCTGCCGGCACCATGGCCGGGCACCTGCTGGAGTGTGGCGCCCAGGTCACCGGCGGCTATTTCGCCGACCCCGGCTACAAGGAGGTGCCGGATTTCGGCCATGTCGGCTTTCCGATCGCCGAGATCGGCGCCGATGGTGACGTGGTGATCACCAAGGCCGACCATACCGGCGGGCTGGTGAGCCACCGAACCGTGAAGGAACAGCTGCTGTACGAGATGCACGATCCGGCGTCCTACCTGACGCCCGACGTAACCCTCGACGTGACCGGCGTTGCGGTCGAGGAGGTCGGCCCCGACCGGGTTCGCATCACCGGCGCGCGCGGCCGGCAACGCCCGCCCACGCTCAAGGCGACGGTCAGCTTCGAGGGCGGCTGGCTGGGTGAAGGCGAGATAACCTACGCCGGACCGAATGCCCGGCGCCGCGCCGAACTGGCGATCGAGGTGCTTCGAACGCGGGTGCGCGATCTCGGCACCAACTGGCCTCTGCGGTTCGACATGATCGGGACGGTCGCGACGTTCGACGGCGACGGCGGCGACCTGCGCGCCTCGCGCCCCTGGCCGGACGACGGCGAATACCGCGTGCGCATGGCCACCCAGGGCGGCGACAAGCGCACCGCCCAGTATATCGCCGACGAGGTGCTGTCGCTTTACTGCTCCGGGCCGGCCGGAGGCGCCGGCGTGCGGCACCGGATCGCCCCGCTCGTGACCACCGCCTCGATCCTGGTCGACCGCGATCGGGTGCAGGCGAGCGCGCGGCTGGTCGAGGAGGACGCATCGTGAAGGGAACCGACCGGATCGTGCGGGTGCCGCTGCACGAGGTCGCGCACGGCCGCACCGGCGACAAGGGCAACCGGGTGAACATCAGCGTCATCCCCTACCACGACGAGGCTTGGCCGCTGCTGCTCGAGCAGCTCACGGTCGAACGCGTCAAGACGTGGTTCGCCGCCAAGGGCGCCGGCACCGTGGCCCGCTATGACCTGCCCAACCTGCCGGCGATGAACTTCGTCATCGACGACGTCCTTCAGGGCGGCGTGAACGGAGCGCTGAACCTTGACGGCCACGGCAAATCGCTGGCGTTCCACCTGCTGTCGATCCCGGTCGAGGTACCGGCACGCCTGGCCCTGCATCCGGAGAAGACCGTCACCTGAAACCCCGTCGAGGAGGCCCGTCAGGCTTCCTCCTCCACCTTCGGCACCGGCATCAGCCGGCGCCGCACCTCACGCTCGCCCTCGCTGAGGCCGGCGACCTCGGCGTCCGTCAGCGAAAGCGAGCAGGCCGCCAGTTCGTCGTTCCAGGTCGGGACCACCATTTCGATGGCGGCCTGGACGGCGCGCTTGCGGTTGGCGTCGGTGAGGGCGTCGTCGAACTGCTGCTCGACGTCCTTCGAGCGGAGATCGAGATAGGCAGCATGCTCCGGCAGGATCTCTACCAGCGCCGGAATCACGGCGTCGATGTAGTTCTGATCGGCCTCGACCCGGTCCGCCGACCGTATGCCAAGCACGTTCCAGCCGAGCGGCGCGCCGAGCCGGTAGCTGCCGAGCTGGCAGACATCGTGGACGTATTGCACCGGGTAGTTGGCGGCCAGCTCGTCGATCGTCCGCAGCGCCTTGGTCGGGCTTCGGTAGGTCTCGCGCAGCAGCCGGAACGCCGTCTCGACCCGCGCCTTGTGGCGCTGGAAGAAGGTGTGGTCGACCCTGAGTCCGTTGAGGTGCCGGTCGGCGAGCCGAGCCTCCTCGCGCGCCTTTTCCAGCGCCTTGTAGCTGGCGTTCAGCAGCTTGACGTAGGCGCGGAAGGTGGCGGTGCGGTCACCGGCTCGCTTCGCGTCGTCGTGGAGGTCGGCCAGCGAGGCCGGGAGGGCTTCGGACATTTGGGGGTTCCGGGGCGGCGGTCGTCGCATGATAGCAAATGGGGGCGCCGCCGAGACTGGAAAAGCCGGATCGATCCGTGCGAGGCTCGGGGCTTCCGCACGCTCACCCGAACAGGCCCATGCTGCGCTTCGAAGACGACCGACTGTTGACCGGCCGCGGCCGGTACGTGGATGACCTCCGGCCCGAGGGGGCGCTGACCATGGCGCTGCTGCGGGCGCCGGTGGCGCACGCCAGGATTTCGGCGCTGGACGTCGAGGCGGCGCGCGCCATGCCGGGGGTGCGGCTGGTGTTGACCGCGGCCGATCTGGAGGGTCTCGGCGTCGGGCCGATGACCTGCCGGTCGACCATGGCGAACAGCGACGGATCGGCGATGACCGAGCCGGTGCGGCCGGTGCTGGCGGCGGGCGAGGTCAAGTATGTCGGCCAGCCGGTGGTGGCGGTGGTCGCCGACGACGATTCGACAGCATTGGACGCTCTTGAGGCCATTTCGATCGATTTCGAGGACCTTCCGGTTGTCCTCGACCTGGAGTTCGCAATCGGGGGTGGCAGTCCGGCGATCTGGGACGAGGCCCCCGGCAACGTCGGCATCGACTGGGAGAAGGGCAACCCGGCCGACACCGCGCGCGCCTTCGCCGAGGCGGCGCACGTCGTCGAGCTGACGGTCCGGCACCCGCGCATCGCCATCGTCCCGGTCGAGACCCGCGGCTGCATCGGCGAGTTCGACGCCGGCACCGGCCGCTACACCCTGTGGACCCCGAGCCAGGGCGTGGTGTCGCTGCGCGCCGCCATGGCCGACTACCTGGGCGTCGCCCACGACCGCGTCCGCGTCGTCACCGAGGACGTCGGTGGCAGCTTCGCGGTCAAGATCTGGCCGTACCCCGAGCAGGTCCTGGTGCTGGCCGCCGCCAAGGCCGCCGGCCGGCCGGTCAAGTGGATCTCCAGCCGCACCGAGGGCATGGTGTCCGACGCCATGGGCCGCGGCCGCATCGACCGCGCCGCGCTGGCGCTCGACGCCGACCTCAACTTCACCGGCTTCCGGATCGACGCCCTGGCCGACGTCGGCGCCTTCTGGAACGCCGTCAACCCGACCATCGTCACCTCCGGCGCGGTCCGGGTGTTCGGGCATTGCTACAAGATCCCCGGCCTGCACTACCGGGTGCGCGGGGTGTTCACCAACGCCGTGCCGACCGACGCCTACCGCGGCGCCGGCAAGCCGGAGAGCGTGTCGACCCTCGAGCGGCTGATCGACGTCGCCGCCGAGCGCCTCGGCGTCGACCGGGTCGAGCTGCGCCGCCGCAACTTGGTGCAGGCCGCCGACCTGCCGTACCGCACCGCCATGGGCGAGACCTACGACGGCGGCGACTTCCCGGCGGTGCTGGAGCGCCTGCTCGGCGACGCCGACTGGGCGGGCTTCCCGCGCCGCAAGCAAGCGAGCGAGGCCAGGGGACTGCGCCGCGGCCTCGGCATCGGCCTGCACCTGCACGCCACCGGCGGCTCGATCGCCGAGCGCAGCGAGGTCCGCGCCCTGCCCGACGGCACCGTCCTGGTCCGCACCGGCACCCAGGATTCCGGCCAGGGCCACCGCACCGCGCTGGCCATCGTCGCCTCGGAGACTTTGGAGATCCCGGTCGAGCGCATTCGCGTCGAGCAGGGCGACAGCGACTTCCTGGAAAAGGGCGGCGGCACCGGCGGCTCCAATTTGCTGTCGATCGCCGGCAACACCGTGCACCGCACCGCCCTGCAAATGATCGACCAGGCCAGGCAGGTCGCCGCCCACCTGCTGGAGGCGGCGGTCCCCGACGTCGAGTACGGCTTCGGCGAGTTCCGCATCGCCGGCACCGACCGGAGCATCGCCCTCGGCGAGGTCGCCGCCGGCTGGGACCGGATCCCGCCCGAGCAGCGCGACGGCGAGCTGGGATCGGGCTGCGTCGCCCAGCTCGACTTCGAGGGGCTGCACACCACCTTCCCGAACGGCGGCTACGCCGTCGAGGTCGAGGTCGACCCCGATACCGGCGCGGTCCGGGTCGAGCGCTTCACCGGCGTCGACGACCTCGGCCGGGTGATCAACGAGCCGACCGCCCTCGGCCAGCTGCACGGTGGCATCGCCCAGGAGATCGGCGAGGTGCTGCTGGAGGCGGTGCGCTACGACCCGGAGAGCGGCCAGCTGCTGTCGGGGTCGCTGATGGATTACTGCCTGCCGCGGGCCGACGACATGCCGTTCTTCACGCTCGCCTGGGCCCCGACCGCCAGCCCGAACGCCCTGATCGGCGCCAAGGGAGTCGGCGAGGTCTCGTCGATCGGCGCGCCGGGGCCGGTGATGAACGCCGTGCTGGACGCCCTGCGCCCGCTCGGCATCGAGCACCTCGACACGCCGCTGACCCCGGAGACCGTCTGGCGGGCGATCCACCGCGCCTGACCCTTCGCGGCCCCGCTGCGCGGGGGCACCTCAGGCTTTTCGACCTTCCCGCCCCCTCGGCGTCCCGGCTATCCTACCCGGCTATCCTAATAGTGCGGATCGTCGATCAGGGCCGTCGGCTTGGCGAGGCCGGTCAGGTCGGCCGGTTTGTTGATCCGGACCCGCGCGCCTTCGACGATCACGCCATAAGGTTTCAAGGAGGCGAAGGCGCGCGACAGGTTTTCCGGCGTCATGCCGAGCCAGGAGGCGAGCAGGCGCTTCTCGTGCGGCAGTTCGAACGCGCCGTTGCCGCCGGTCGCGGCATGCCGGCGCACCAGGTAGTTGGCCAGCCGTTCGACCGAGGAGCGCAGCTTCAGGTTCTTGGTGTAGCGGATCGTGTCGCGGAAACAGTCGGCGAGTTCGCCGACGATGGCGACGGCGAAGGCCCGGTCCTCGGCGAAGGCGCGCCGCACGTCCTGGGACGGCAGCAGGACGATCCGGCTCTTCTCGATGGTGCGCGCCGACATCAGGTAGGGCCGGTCGGTGATGGTGGCGGCGAGGATGAATGTCGATACCGGCGCCAGGGTCGCCATGGTCGTCTCGCGACCGTTCCAGCCGGCGAACAGTTCCACGGTGCCCTCCACCAGGACATGCAGGAAGTCGGCGCTGTCGCCCTCGGTGATCAGCTCCACCTGCGGCGGAAAGGTCTGCAGATAGGCCGCGCGGACAAGCGTCTCGAACGCATCCTCCGCCATGGTGCGGAACAGCGCCAGTTCGCGGATCTCGGGGACGTCGTCCGGCCTCACTTCGGCCCTCCCAGGCTCGTCTTGATGTTAATCAAGCCGTACTGCGGCGACCGTGAAGGCTTGAACGCTGCTCGATCAATCATCCTAACCATATTTCAAGCGGCTCAACACAACCAACTTCAGGTTCTAAATTGTTATGGATATCAGTCATTTGGTTTTTGATCCAGATCAGGCAGCCTGCCGGTCGCGACTGTGATGGTGCCCCGGACCCGCCCTCGGATCGGCCCGGGGCACTTGCGGACAGGCTAGCACATGAACGCGCTCGACGGTGTCACCCAAGGCGAACAGGGCCGCGCCTTATGGCTCAGCACCATCGCCTTCACGGTCTGCTTCGCGGTCTGGACGATCTTCGCGATCATCGGTGTCCAGATCCGCCAGCAACTCGGTCTCAGCGAGACTGAATTCGTCCTGCTGATCGCCACGCCGATTCTGACCGGCTCGATCAGCCGGATCATCCTCGGAATCTGGACCGAGCAGTATGGCGGCCGACTCGTGTTCACCTCGCAGATGCTGCTGACGGCGACCGCGGTCTGGCTGCTCACCTTCGCCGAGACCTACCCGATGTTCCTGCTCGCGGCACTCGGGGTCGGGCTGGCTGGTGGATCGTTCATCGTCGGCGTCGCCTATGTCAGCCGCTGGTACCCGAAGGAGAAGCAGGGCACCGCGCTCGGCATCTTCGGTGCCGGCAACGTCGGTGCGGCGGTGACCAAGTTCGGCGCGCCGTTCATCATGGTCGCCTATGGCTGGCAGAGTGTCGCCCATGTTTGGGCGGCGGCCCTGGTCGTGATGGCGATCGCCTTCTGGTTCATCGGCAAGGACGATCCCGTGCTGGTCCGCCGGCGGCGGACCGGCGAGCGTCCGGCGAGCACCGGAAGCCAGTTCGAGGTTCTGAAGAACCTCCAGGTCTGGCGGTTCTCGCTCTACTACTTCTTCGTATTCGGCGCCTTCGTGGCGCTGGCGCTGTGGATGCCGCAATACCTGATCTGGGTGTACGGGGTGGACATCCGCGTCGCCGGCGTGTTCGCCGCCACCTTCTCGCTCGCCGCCAGCGTGTTCCGCGCCTATGGCGGCGTGCTGTCGGACCGCTTCGGCGCCCGGACGGTGATGTACTGGACCTTCGGCTTCTCGCTGATCCTGCTGTTCATGCTGTCCTATCCGCCGACGGAATACATCATCCGCGGCGTCGAGGGGCCGATCCGCTTCAGCACGGAGATGGGCTTCGCGCCCTTCGTGATGACGGTCTTTGTCCTCGGCTTCTTCATGAGCCTGGGCAAGGCGGCGGTCTTCAAGCACATCCCGGTCTACTACCCCAACCATGTCGGTGCCGTCGGCGGCCTGGTCGGCATGATCGGCGGGCTCGGCGGCTTCATCCTGCCGATCGTGTTCGGCGTCCTGCTCGACGTGACCGGCGTCTACACCAGCAGCTTCGCGCTGCTGTTCGTGATCGTGGCGATCGCGCTCGCCTGGATGCACATGTCGATCCGCGTCATGGAACGGGCCGCCCATGGCGAATCGCTCAACCAGTTGCCCAGCTTCCCGGAGCTCCAGGGCATTCATGATCCCGCGAAGCATGCCATGCCGCGCACGCTCGACGACTGGCGGCCGGAAGATCCTGCGTTCTGGACGAGCCGCGGCCGGCGGATTGCCCGGCGCAACCTCTGGATCTCGATCCCCGCACTGCTGCTCGCCTTCTCGGTCTGGATGGTGTGGTCGGTGGTGGTGGCGCGGCTGCCGGCGATCGGCTTCGGGTTCACCGCCGACCAGCTGTTCTGGCTGGCCGCCCTGCCGGCGCTTTCCGGCGCCACGCTGCGGATCTTCTACAGCTTCATGGTGCCGATCTTCGGCGGCCGGCTATGGACCACCCTGTCGACCGCCTCGCTGCTGCTGCCGGCGATCGGCATCGGCTACGCGGTGCAGAACCCCGACACGCCCTATCTCATCTTCCTGGCACTGGCCCTGCTTTGCGGCCTCGGCGGCGGTAATTTCGCCTCGTCGATGGCCAATATCAGCTTCTTCTTCCCGAAGGCCGAGAAGGGCAATGCACTGGCGCTGAACGCTGGGCTGGGGAATCTCGGGGTGTCGGTCATGCAGTTCGCGGTGCCGCTCGTCATCACCGTCGGGGTGTTCGGCGCCCTGGCCGGCGAGCCGCAGGTCATGACCGACGGCGGTCGGCTGTGGATGCAGAACGCCGGCTTCGTGTGGGTGCCCTTCATCATCGCCGCGACCGCGGCGGCCTGGGTCGGCATGAACGACATCGCCGACGCCAGGGCGAGCTTCCGCGATCAGGCGGTGATCTTCCTGCGCAAGCACAACTGGATCATGTGCGTGCTGTACATCGGCACCTTCGGCAGCTTCATCGGCTATTCCGCCGGCTTCCCGCTGCTCGCGAAGACGCAGTTCCCGGAAGTGGATTCGCTCCAGCTGGTGTTTCTCGGCCCGCTGGTCGGCGCGCTCAGCCGGGCCGCCACCGGCTGGCTGTCGGACAAGTACGGTGGCGGCCGGGTCACCTTCTGGGTGTTCGCCGGCATGATCGTGGCGGTGTTCGGGGTGATCCACTTCCTCGGGGTCGAGGACCGGTCGGTCGCCTTCTGGGGTTTCTTCGCGCTGTTCATGCTGCTGTTCTTCTTCACCGGCGTCGGCAACGCGTCGACCTTCCAGATGATCCCCGTGATCATGGGTCGCGAGGTACCGCGCCTGATGCCCCGGCTCGGCGCGGAAGAGAGCCAGCGGCAGTCCGGCATGGAAGCGGCCGCGATCATCGCCTTCTCGTCGGCGATCGGCGCCTATGGCGGCTTCTTCATCCCGAAGGCCTACGGCTCGTCGATCGCGCTGACCGGATCGCCGGTAGGGGCGTTGTGGCTGTTCCTCGGCTTCTACGTCCTCTGCATGGCGCTGACCTTGGTCGTCTACACGCGACCCGGCGGACTTCTCCATGACATCGAGCGCGGCCGCGCAACGGCCAGTCGCGCCGCGCAAACCACCTGATCAAGGAAGCCGACATGAGCCATCTGTTCGACCGTCTGAACTTCTTCCAGAACAAGCGGCTGGGAACTTTCGCCGACGGCCACGGCGAGACCACGCGGGAAAACCGCGATTGGGAAAACGTCTACCGGAACCGCTGGCGGCACGACAAGGTCGTGCGCTCCACCCACGGCGTGAACTGCACCGGCTCGTGTTCCTGGAAGATCTACGTGAAGTCGGGGATCGTCACCTGGGAGACCCAGCAGACCGACTATCCCCGCACCCGCCCGGATCTGCCGAACCACGAGCCGCGCGGCTGCGCCCGTGGCGCCTCCTACAGCTGGTACCTCTACTCTGCCAACCGGGTGAAGACGCCGCTGGTCCGCAAGCGCCTGCTGCGGACCTGGCGGCGGCTGCGCGAGACCCTGAGCCCGGTGCAGGCCTGGGCGGCGATCCAGGCCGATCCCGCCAAGCGCGATGACTACACGCGCACCCGCGGCAAGGGCGGCTTCGTGCGGGCGCATTGGGACGAGGCGACCGAGATCATCGCCGCCGCCAACGCCTACACCGCACGAAAATACGGTCCCGACCGGGTGTTCGGCTTCTCGCCGATCCCGGCGATGTCGATGGTCTCCTACGCCGCCGGATCGCGCTATCTGTCGCTGCTGGGTGGGGTGTGCATGTCGTTCTACGACTGGTACTGCGACCTGCCGCCATCCTCGCCGCAGACCTGGGGCGAGCAGACCGACGTCCCGGAATCCGCCGACTGGTACAACGCCGGGTTCCTGATCCTGTGGGGCTCGAACGTCCCGCAGACCCGCACGCCGGACGCGCATTTCTACACCGAGGCCCGCTATCGCGGCGCCAAGTCGGCGGTGATCTGCCCCGACTATTCCGAAGCCTCCAAATTTGGCGACATCTGGCTCAGCCCGAAACAGGGCACTGACTCAGCCTTGGCCATGGCGATGGGCCACGTGATCCTGCGCGAGTTCCATCTCGACCGGCAGGCCGAGTATTTCGAGGAATACGCCCGCCAGTACACCGACATGCCGATGCTGGTCCGGCTCGAGGAACGCGACGGCCGCCTGGTGGCCGGACGCCAGCTGCGCGCCGCCGACTTCGCCGACGGCCTTGGCCAGAGCAACAACCCGGACTGGAAGACCGTCGCCATCGACGGCAGCGGCGACGTCGTCGTCCCCAACGGCTCGATCGGCTTCCGCTGGGGCGAGGAAGGGTCCTGGAACCTGGAGGAGCGCGCCGCCGGCGCCGACACCCAATTGCGGCTGTCGCTGATCCTCGAAGACCATCACGACGAGGTGGTTGGCGTCGACTTCCCGTATTTCGGCGGGGCGGCGACCGAGAACTTCGTGAAGTGCGAACACCCCGACGTGTTGACCCGCAACCTGCCGGCGCGCCGGATGATGCTGGCCGACGGCGAGGCGCTGGTCGTCACGGTGTTCGACCTGTTCTGCGCCAATTACGGGCTCGACCGCGGGCTCGGCGGCGCCTGGGCGGCGCGTTCCTACGACGACGACGTCCCCTACACCCCGGCCTGGGCCGAGAAGATCACCGGCGTCGACCGCGCGGCGATCGTCACGGTGGCGCGCGAGTTCGCCCTGAACGCCGAGAAGACCCGCGGCAAGTCGATGGTGATCCTCGGGGCCGGGCTGAACCACTGGTACCACATGGACATGAACTACCGCGGCATCATCAACATGCTGGTGATGTGCGGCTGCGTCGGCCAGTCCGGCGGCGGCTGGAGCCATTATGTCGGCCAGGAGAAGCTGCGGCCGCAGACCGGCTGGGCGCCGCTCGCCTTCGCCCTCGACTGGAGCCGGCCGCCGCGGCAGATGAACTCCACCTCGGCCTGGTACGCCCACACCGACCAGTGGCGCTACGAGACGCTGAGCGTGAAGGAAGTGCTCAGCCCGACCGCGCCGGCGGGCGACTGGGACGCCAGCCTGATCGACTACAACATCCGCGCCGAACGGATGGGCTGGCTGCCCTCGGCGCCGCAACTGAAGTCCAACCCGCTCGAGGTCGCCCGCGACGCCAAGGCGGCCGGCAAGGAGGTCCGCGACCACGTCGTCGAGCAGTTGAAGTCGGGCGCGCTGGAAATGGCCTGCGAGGACCCGGACGCGCCGGAGAACTGGCCGCGCAACCTGTTCATCTGGCGCTCCAACCTGCTCGGCTCGTCCGGCAAGGGGCACGAGTACTTCCTCAAGCACCTGCTCGGCACCGAGCACGGCGTGCTCGGCAAGGATCTCGGCGCCGAGGGGCGGGTCCTCTCGAAGGAGGCGAAGTGGCACGACGAGGCGCCGCAGGGCAAGCTCGACCTGCTGGTCTGCATCGACTTCCGGATGTCCACCACGGCGGTCTATTCCGACATCGTGCTGCCAACCGCCAGCTGGTATGAGAAGGACGACCTCAACACCTCCGACATGCACCCGTTCATCCATCCGCTGACCGCGGCGGTAGACCCGGCCTATGAGTCGAAATCGGACTGGGAGATCTTCAAGGCGATCGCCCGGAAGTTCTCCGAGGTCGCACCGGAGATCCTCGGGGTGGAAACCGACGTGGTCGCGGTGCCGATCCTGCACGACAGCCCGGCCGAGCTCGCGCAGCCCGATGTCCGCGACTGGAAGCGCGGCGAGTGCGACCTGATCCCGGGCCGCACCGCGCCCAACTTCGTCGCCGTCGAGCGGGACTACCCCAACCTCTACAAGCGCTTCACCGCCCTCGGCCCGCTGATGGAGAAGGTCGGCAACGGCGGCAAGGGCATTGCCTGGGACACCAAGGACGAGGTGCACCACCTGCGCGCGCTCAACGAGGTGGTCACCGAGGAGGGCCCGACCAAGGGCATGGCCCGGATCGACACCGCGATCGACGCCTGCGAAGTGATCCTGATGCTGGCGCCGGAGACCAACGGCGAGGTGGCGGTGAAGGCCTGGAACGCGCTGAGCCGGATCACCGGCCGCGAGCACGCCCATCTCGCCGCCGCCAAGCAGGACGAGAAGATCCGCTTCCGCGACGTCGTCGCCCAGCCGCGCAAGATCATCTCGTCGCCCACCTGGTCCGGGATCGAGAGCGAGAATGTCTGCTACAACGCCGGCTGGACCAACGTGAATGAGCGGATTCCGTGGCGCACGTTGAGCGGCCGCCAGCAGCTCTACCAGGACCATCTGTGGATGCGGGCGTTCGGCGAGGCGCTGTGCGTCTACCGGCCGCCGGTCGATCTGAAGACCATCACCGCGGAGATCAACCGCGACGCTCGGGACGGGTCGCCGCACGTGGTGCTGAACTTCATCACGCCGCACCAAAAATGGGGAATCCACTCCACCTACAGTGACAATCTGCTGATGCTGACGCTGAACCGCGGCGGGCCGGTGGTGTGGCTCTCCGAGGTCGACGCCCAGACCGCCGGCATCGCCGACAACGACTGGATCGAGCTGTACAACCGCAACGGCGCGCTCACCGCCCGCGCGGTGGTCTCCCAGCGGATCAAGGAAGGCACGACCTTCATGTATCACGCGCAGGAGAAAATCGTGAACACGCCGGGCTCGGAGATCACCGGCGCGCGCGGCGGCATCCACAACTCGGTCACCCGGGCGATCCTGAAGCCCACCCACATGGTCGGTGGCTACGCCCAGCTGTCCTGGGGCTTCAACTACTACGGCACCGTGGGCTCGAACCGCGACGAATTCGTCATCGTGCGCAAGATGGGCAAGGTCGACTGGCTTGACGAGCCGGCCGCCGACGCCCCCGGACAGGAGGCCGCCGAATGAAAATCCGCGCTCAGATCGGCAAGGTACTGAACCTCGACAAGTGCATCGGCTGCCACACCTGCTCGGTAACCTGCAAGAACGTGTGGACCAGCCGTGACGGCGTCGAATACGCCTGGTTCAACAACGTCGAGACCAAGCCCGGCATCGGCTATCCCAAGGAATGGGAAAACCAGAAGCGCTGGAACGGCGGCTGGCAGCGAACCGCCAACGGCCGCATCCAGCCGCGGCAGGGCGCCAAATGGCGGATCCTGGCGAACATCTTCGCCAACCCCGACCTGCCGGAGATCGACGATTTCTACGAGCCGTTCGACTTCGACTACGACCACCTGAAATCCGCCCCGGAGATGGCGCATTTTCCGACCGCCCGACCGCGCTCGAAGATCACCGGCGAGCGCATCGAGAAGATCCAGTGGGGGCCGAACTGGGAGGAGATTCTCGGCGGCGAGTTCGCCAAACGCAGCCGCGACGTCAACTTCGAAGGCATCGAGAAGGAGATCTACGGCCAGTTCGAGAACACCTTCATGATGTACCTGCCGCGGCTGTGCGAGCACTGCCTCAACCCGTCCTGCGCGGCCTCCTGCCCGTCCGGCGCGATCTACAAGCGCGAGGAGGACGGCATCGTGCTGATCGATCAGGAGAAATGCCGCGGCTGGCGGATGTGCGTGTCCGGCTGTCCCTACAAGAAGATCTATTACAACTGGGAAAGTGGAAAATCCGAGAAATGCACCTTCTGCTACCCGCGGATCGAGAGCGGGCAGCCGACAGTATGCTCGGAGACCTGCGTCGGCCGGATCCGCTATCTCGGCGTCATGCTGTACGACGCCGACGCGATCCAGGCGGCCGCCAGCGTCGAGGACGAGCAGGACCTGTACCAGGCCCAACTCGACATCTTCCTCGATCCGAACGACCCGGCGATCCAGGCGCAGGCCCTGGCCGATGGCGTGCCGGCGGACTGGATCGAGGCGGCAAAGCGCAGCCCGGTCTGGAAGATGGCGATGGAATGGAAGGTCGCCTTCCCGCTGCATCCCGAATACCGGACCCTGCCCATGGTCTGGTACGTGCCGCCGCTCAGCCCGATCCAGAACGCGGCGGAGGCCGGGCTCATCGGCCATGACGGTGAAATGCCGGACGTGCGCAACCTGCGCATCCCCGTCCGCTATCTCGCCAACCTGCTGACCGCCGGCAAGGAGGCGCCGGTGATCACCGGGCTGGAGCGCATGCTGGCCATGCGCGCCTACATGCGGGCCAAGACGGTGGACGGGGTGATCGACGAGGGGATCGCCGAACGGGTCGGCCTGACCGCCGGGATGATCGAGGACATGTACAAGATCATGGCGCTGGCCGACTACGAGGACCGCTTCGTCATCCCCACCGCCCACCGCGAGCTGGCCGAGGAAGACGTGATGGATCTGCGCGGCGGCTGCGGCTTCACCGACGGCAACGGCTGCTCCGGCGGCATCTCCAAAGGATCGCTGTTCGGCGGCCGCCGCCGCGGCGTCACCATCGGCGAGACGGTGCGGTCATGATCGTCACCTTGAAGGCGCTGTCGGCGCTGCTGACCTATCCGGGCGAGGAACTGAAGGCGGCGGCCCCGGAGATCGCGCCGGCGCTGCGGGCGGAAAGCCTGCTGACGCCGGCCCGGCTCGCCGCCCTGGAGCCGCTGCTGGCGGATCTCGCGGCGGCGGACCTGTTCGACCTGCAGGAGCGGTTCGTGTTCCTGTTCGACCGCTCGCGCTCGCTGTCGCTGAACCTGTTCGAGCACGTGCACGGCGAGAGCCGGGCCCGCGGCAGCGCCATGGTCGATCTGATGGAGACCTACCGCGCCGCCGGGCTCGAACCGACCGGCTCGGAACTGCCCGACCACCTGCCGATCCTGCTGGAGTACCTGGCGACCCGACCGCTCGACGAGGCGCGCGAGATGCTGGCGGACGCCGCCCACATCCTGGCCGGCCTGGCCGAGCGCCTCGACCGGCGGCAGAGCGCCTATGCGGCGGTGTTCCGCGCGCTGGTCGAGCTGGCGGCGGCACCGGCCACGGCCGAGCTGGTGGCCGAGATCACCCGCCTGCCCGACGACGACCCGGAAGATCTGGCCGCCCTCGATGCGGTCTGGGAGGAGGCGATGATCACCTTTGGCCCCGGTGCCGGCCCCGGCGGCACCGCCGAGGCCGGCTGTCCGGCGAGCCGCGAGACGCTCGCCCGCATGGGGCCGGTCGCCGCCAGACCGACGCGGCCCGCCGCGCCGGCCGGCACGAACTCCTGACACGGGAGGAAACGGACATGGATTTCTTCTTCTTCGGCGTCTACCCCTACATCGCGCTGACGGTGCTCGCCATCGGGTCGATCGCCCGCTATGACCGCGACCCCTTCACCTGGAAGTCGAGCTCCAGCCAGTTCCTGCGGCGGCGCCAGCTGATCTGGGGCTCGATCCTGTTCCATGTCGGGGTGCTGCTGATCTTCTTCGGCCACCTGGTCGGACTGCTGACCCCGATAGCGGTGTTCGAGCTGCTCGGCATCGGCCACGGCGCGAAGCAGATACTGGCCATCGCGCTGGGCGGCGTCGCCGGGGTGATGGCGCTGGTCGGCGGCGCCATGCTGCTGCACCGCCGCCTGTTCGACGTCCGGATCCGCGCCACGTCGACCTTCGCCGATACCGGCATCCTGGTGCTGCTGATGGTGCAACTGGTGCTCGGGATGGTGACCATCCTGGTCTCGCTGCAGCATCTGGACGGCTACGTGATGCTGAAGTTCATGCAATGGGCGCAGGGTATCTTCACCTTCCGCAGCGACGCCTACCTCTACGTCGCCGAGGCCCACTGGCTGTTCAAGGCGCACATCTTCCTCGGGCTGACGATCCTCCTGGTGTTCCCGTTCACCCGGCTGGTGCACATGCTGTCGGCGCCGATCCGCTACCTGTGGCGGCCCGGCTACCAGATCGTGCGCAGCCGGCCTTCGGACGACGCCACGGCGCCGCTCGCAAGCCCCCGCCCCGGCCCCGCGGAGTGAGCGCCATGCACACCACCCCGACCTCCGACGTGCGGGTGAACGGCGAGACGATCCCGGCGCTCGCCATCGCCGCCGAGGCGCAGAACCACCCGGCACCGCCGGGCCAGCCGCAAATCGCCTGGCAGGCGGCGGCCCTGGCCCTGGTGGTGCGCGCCCTGCTGCTCCAGGAAGCGCGGCGCCATGGCCTGGCGCCGCAGCCGAACGCCCTCGGCCCCGGCCGGCGCGAGACCGACGAAGAGGCGCTGATCCGCGCGGTGGTCGAGGCCCGGGTCGACGCCGCGCCGCCGGACGAGGGCGCCTGCCGGGCGTTCCACCGCGCCCACGCCGACCGGTTCCGGGCACCGACGCTGTACGAGGCGTCGCACATCCTGATCCCCGCAGCACCCGACGACGGCACGGCGCGGCGGGGTGCCAGGGCGATCGCGCAGGGCGTGATCGACGAGTTGGGCCGCGACCCGGACGCCTTCGGCCGGCTTGCCCGCGCCCACTCCGCCTGCGCATCGCGGGAGTCCGGCGGCCGGCTCGGCCAGTTGGTCGCCGGTGACACGGTCGCGGAATTCGAGGCCGCGCTCGACCGCCTGGAGGAGGGTCGGCTCGCGCCCGAACCGGTCGAGACCCGCTACGGCCTGCATGTGGTGCGGCTCGACGGGCGGGCGCCGGGCGCCGTGCTGCCCTACGAAACGGTGGCGCCCCGCATCCGCGACATGGTCGAGAAGGCGGAATGGGCGCGCGCGGCGAAGGCCCTGGTCGCCGAGCTTCTGGCCGGGGCGGATATCGCCGGCATCGAGTTCCCGTCAACGGCCTGACCAGGCGGCGGTCGGCGCCCCGGTGAAAGCGCGCCCCCCGCCCCGACTCAGCGGCCCCCCCGACTCAGCGCCCCTCCGGGTCAGCGGCCTCCCGGGTCAGCGTCCCTTGTAGACCGGCGTGCGCTTCTCGTTGAAGGCGCGGATCCCCTCGATCCGGTCCTCGGTGCCGACGGTGCGGTTGTAGGCCTCGATCTCGAAATCGTAGCCGTTCTTCAGGTCCAGCAGCCGGCCGTCGGCGCACACCCGTTTGACCACGCCCCACGCCAGGGCGTCCTCGGCGCTGAACGGCCTTCCGGTCAGCACCACCTCCTTGGCGCGGCGCAGGCCGATGGCGCGCGGCAGGGTCTGGGTTCCCGCCGCACCCGGGATGATCCCGAGCGTCACCTCGGTCAGCGCGAACCGGGCGTGCGGGGCGGCGTAGGCGAAATCGCAGCCCAGCAGGATCTCCAGCCCGCCGGCGAACGCCGCCCCGTTGACCGCCGCCAGGATCGGCACCGGGCAATCCATCTGGGCGCGCACCATCTGCTCGAACAACGCGTGCTGGCGGCGCCAGTCGTCGTCGCTCATGCCGTTGCGCTCCTTGAGGTCGCCGCCGGCGCAGAACGCCTTGTCGCCGCGCCCGGTCAGGATCACGCAGCGCGCGGCACCTGCGTCGCGGTACAGCTCGGTCCACAGATCGCGCAGGTCGAAGCCCATCTGGGTGTTGAGGGCGTTGCGGACGTCCGGCCGGTCCAGGGTCACCACCAGGACGTGCTCGTCCACGGTCTCCAGGGTCAGGGTCTCGAAATCACGGGTCTGCACGTCGGTCTCCTCTCGGAAGCTGTGATGTGCCCTTGGCGGCCCGGCGCTGCGCCCGCACCCCTCGGGGTGACAGAATAACCACAGCGTGAGCCGCCGTCCCCGGCGCTCGAGCATGTTTCCCCGGCAGGTCCGGGCCGGTTCATTCTCACGCCCCGAGGCGCCGGCCTCGCAGCGGCTGGCCTCGACGCTCTTTCATCCCGAGGAGCCCTGGCCGCGAAGGATGCAGCCGCTGCCGGCCCGCAGGGCGGCCTCCGCCTCGTCCACCAGGCGCCGGACCAGCTCGCCGGCCGGCGCCACGTCGCGGATCAGGTCGGCGGCCTCGCCGATCACCACCGCCGCCTCCTCGGTGTCGCCCACCGCGACCGCCCGGGCGTAATCCGCCCTGACCGCCTCGATGGCGTCGTCCAGGGCGGCCTCGCTGCCGTGCCAGCGGTCGGTGAAGCGGTTGCGCAGGGTGCGCAGGCGGAAAGGCGCCGGCCACGCGAAGCCGCGCACCCGGTCGTAGACGCTGGACTGGATGGTGTGGTCGCCGGACGCCGCCGCCGCCCTGTCCTTGGCCTGCGGCGAGGCCTGGGCTTCCCGCGAGGCGTAGAAGCGCGAGCCGACCAGCACGCCGGCCGCCCCCAGCGCCAGCGCCGCCGCCAGGCCGCGGCCGTCGCCGACGCCGCCGGCCGCCACCACCGGCAGCGGGCCGACCGCGTCGACCACCGCCGGGACCAGCGCGAAGGTGCCGCGACCGGCGCCGTGGCCGCCGGCGTCGGCGCCCTGGGCGACGATCACGTCGGCGCCGGCCTCGGCCGCCCGGCGCGCGTCGGCGACGCTCTGCACCTGGCAGATCGCCACCGCACCGGCGGCGCGGATCCGCTCGAGGTAGGGGGCCGGGTCGCCGAACGACAGCATCACCGCCGCCGGGCGGTGCGCCAGCGCCGCGTCGAGGGCGCTCGGGGCCGCCTCCAGCCGCCAGGTGATGAAGCCGATGCCGACCCGGGCGTTGCCGGCCGCCGCCCACTCGCGCTCGATCCAGTCGGGGTCGATGTAGCCGCCGCCGATCAAGCCGAGCCCGCCGGCCTGCGACACCGCGCCGGCCAGCGCGCCGCCGGCGACGCCGGCCATCGGCGCGCTCAGGATCGGGTGCTCGATCCCGAGCAGCGTCGTCAGCGGGGTGCGCAGCGCCATGGCGGGTCCCTTCGGTCGATCCGGGGCGACCTTAGCATGGCGGCCGAGCGGGCCAAGATCCGAGCCCGCCAGTGAAACGGCCCGGCCTTCTGCAGCCGGGGCGCCCTTGATGCCGGTCACCCGGTCGCCTCGCTCAACGCCTCCTGCACCAACGACGGCCGCTTCTCGATCAGCGCGAGCAGCACGCGCGCCGGGCCTTCGGGCCGGCGACGGCCCTGCTCCCAGCCGCGCAGGGTGCCGACCGCGACGCCGATGCTGCGCGCGAAGGCCGTCTGCGACAGCCCCGTCCGGGCGCGGATCGCCGCGACGTCGGGCTCGGGGACGCGGAGCTTCTCGTTCTTGCCGAAGACCGACAGCCGGAGACGCATACGTCTCGGGCGCGGCGCGGCGCCCAGTCAGACGGGCGCTTCCGGGAACAGCCGGATCGCGCCGGCCGAAGGGTTCTGGGCGCGTTACCCGGCGGCCTGAGGCCCGCCCTCGCCCCCCGGCCCCGACTCCACCCCGAACACCGCCTCGGTGTCGGCACCGAGCGCCGGCGGGCCCGAGCGCTGCGCCGGGCGGACGCCGTCGAAGGCGAGCGGCAGGCCGACCAGTTCCCAGCCGTCCGGCGTGGTCTCGACGATGCCGAGCGCCCGGGTCTGGGGGTGGGCGACCACCTCGCTGACGCTCTGCAGCGGTGCCGAGGGCACGCCGGCGGCATCCAGGCCGGCCTGCCAGTGGGCGCGCGGCCGGGTCCGGGTCACCGCCTCGATCATCGACACCAGGGTCTCGAGGTTCTCCCAGCGCCGCTCGTTGCTGACGAACCGCTTGTCGGTCGCCCAGTCCGGGTGCCCGAGCACGCCCGCCACCTTGGCGAACAGCCGGTCGCTGGGGGCGGCGATGATCAAATGGCCGTCCTCGCAGGCGAAGGCCTGGTAGACCGACATGCCGGGCGAGCGGGTGCCCGGCCGACGCGGGTCGCGCCCGGAGGCGAGGAAGCCCGAGACGTGGTAGGTCATCCACCCGAGCGCGGTCTCGTACAGCGACACGTCGATGCGCCCGCCCTGGCCGGTGGCGTCGCGACGGCGCAGCGCCGCCAGCACGCCGATCACCGCCCACATGCCGGTGCCCATGTCGATCAGCGAGGTGCCGACCCGGACCGGGTCGGCGCCCTCGTGGCCGGTCACACTCATGATGCCGCCGAACGCCTGCATCAGCGGATCGTACCCCGGCTTGTCGGCGAGCGGCCCGTGACGGCCGAAGGCCCCGCTGTCGCAGTAGATCAGCTTCGGATTGGCCGCCAGCATGGCCTCGGCGCCGATGCCGTAGCGGTCGGCGAGGCCAGGGCGCAGATTCTGCACCACCACGTCGGAGCGCCCGATCAGGGTGGCCAGCCGGGCGCGCTGGTCGGCGTCCTTGTAGTCGACGGTGACCGAGCGCTTGCCGGCGTTGAGCGCGGTGAAGATCGCCCCGAATCCCGGCCGGCGTTCCGGCGGGATCCAGGCGCGGGCGTCGTCGCCGCCGTCCGGCCGCTCGACCTTGACCACCTCGGCGCCGAGCGAGGCCAGCACCCAGCAGGCATACGGCACGGCGACGCTGCCGCCGAGCTCGACGACGCGGATTCCCAGCAGCGGCGGTTCCTGGAGCGGCGGTTCCTGGAGCGGCGGGGCCTCGGTCATTCGGCGACGACCTCGTTCACCAGGACGCCGACGCCGCCGATCTCGATCTCGATGACGTCGCCCGGCTTCATCCAGACCTGCGGGTCGCGGCGCGAGCCGACGCCGCCCGGCGTTCCGGTCGCGATCACGTCGCCCGGCACCAGCTCGGTGAAGGTCGAGGCGTAGGCGATCAGCGCCGGGATCGGGAACAGCATGTCGGCGACGGTGGCGTGCTGCATGACGTTGCCGTTCAGCCGGGCCTCGACCGTCACCGCGTCGAGATCGGCGATTTCGTCGGGGGTCGCCATCCAGGGCCCGAAGCCGCCGGTGCCGACGAAGTTCTTGCCCGGCGTGAACTGGGTGGTGTGGCGCTGCCAGTCGCGCACGCTGCCGTCGTTGTAGGGCGCGTAGCCGGCGACGTGCTCGAAGGCGCGCTCGGCCGGGATGTGGCGCCCGGCCTTGCCGATGACGATGGCGAGCTCGGCCTCGTAGTCGAGCTGGTCGGACACCGCCGGCTTGATCATCGGCCGGCGGTGGCCGATTTGCGAGTTCGCGAACCGGGTGAAGAACGTCGGGTGGCCGCGCTCGGGGTGGCCGCCTTCCTTGCGGTGGTCGTCGTAGTTGAGGCCGACGCACAGGATCTTGTCGGGGTCCGGCAGCACCGGCAGCAGCTCGGTCGCCGCCACCGCCCGGTCGGCCGGCTTGCCGGCCAGCGCCCGGGCGACCTCGGCCAGCCCGTCGGCGGCCAGCGCCGCCTTCAGGCTCGGGAACACCCCGGTCGCGTCGACCAGGCCGGCGCCGTCGGCGGTGACCATTCCCCAGGCCGGGTTTCCGTCGACGAGATAGCTCGCGACCCGCATCACGCATCCTCCTGATCTGACTGTCGGCCGGAGACCCCCGGCGGCGACAGATTCGCGCCCGCCGCCCGGCGCGTCAACCGGCCGGAACGCCGCCGGGGCGCCGCCGGTCCGGGTAGGCGCGGCCGCCGGCCCGGGAAGATGCGAAAGAACATCATTCCGGGTGGAACGACCGGCGCGACCTGCAGTAAGGTGCGCGCGGGGGGCCGACGCGAGCGACGGCCTGCGAGGCTTGAATGGACGTTACCGATTACGAGCACCGTCGCCGGCGGTCCTCTCGCTCGACGTGGATACGGCCCGATCTGGCGCAGCGCGCCGACCAGTGCCGCAGCGATTCCGAGATACCGGCCGAGGCGCTGGCCACCCAGGCCCTGCGGGCGCTGGCCGAGGTCTGGCGGCGGGCCGCCGAGGGTGAGCGACAGGCCCCGCCGAGCCGCGAGACGTTCCACCCGACCGACGCCCTCGAGGCGGTCGGGCGCATGACGGTGCTGGACCGCGTGCCGCACCCGGCGGGACCGAATCAGGCGGGACCGAATCAGGCGGGACCGAATCAGGCGGGTACGAATCAGGCGGGCTTGGGGCACACCGGCGCGAATCAGACGGGCTCCGGGCACACCTGGAAATACCGGCTGGTCGGGACCGAGATCGTGCTGATCCTGCAGGCCGACGTCACCGGCCAGACCATCGAGCTCTATCACCCGCCGCTCGCCGCCATGCTGCGCCGCCAGTTCGACCGCGCGTGCGAGCTCGGCTGGCCGGTAGCGTCCGCGATCCGCACGGTGGTCGACGACCGTCCCTACGCCTACGAGCAGATCGTCCTGCCGACCCGCCGCCGGCGCGACGGCCCGGTCGACCAGGTGGTGGTGGCGAGCCACCCGGTGACGGCCGCCGACCCGGCCTGAACCGGCGCGCCGATCGGCCTCTCGACTGGCCGCGCCGACGGTATCGACAAAGCGGAATCGCTCCGCTATAAGGCCGCCTCTTCCGCGGCAACCGTGGCCCTCGGGCGGTCCCGCGATCGGATGGGCGCATAGCTCAGTTGGTAGAGCAGCTGACTCTTAATCAGCGGGTCGTAGGTTCGAGTCCTACTGCGCCCACCATCCGAATTACTGTCCGGCCCGGACACATAGGTAACGGAACGTACCCAGGAGATGGGTGACGCCCTGCGCCACCCTGTGCTTGCCGTCGCCGGTGGTCTCCCCGTCCTCGTCAAACTCGCCCGTCGCGTCAAACTCGCCCGTCGCGATCGAATTGAATCACGCGAACGGCGTTGCCGATCACGTCGGCGGGAGACTTCTGGCTTAAAAGTCCCTGGGCAAATTAGTCGATCACAGCTGGGGTGTCGGGGTCGTTGGACCACATCGTCTTGCCGCGCCGGACGTAGGCCGGGCGCTGCGTGAAGCCGTGTGTCGACAATCTGGCGCACACCCCCGCCCTGATCGCGACGGAGGTCCGGGGCCTGCCGCGGTTCGACGCGGCCGGCGCCGCGATCAGCGACCATTCGGGGGTGGTCGTCGACCTGACGCGCGCGGATGGTGATACGGGCGTTCCCGCAGCGGACCCGGTCCCGCCTGCGTGAGCGGGCAACGCGGCCGGCGCGACGAATGTCGAACAGAAAAACCTTCGCCCGCCGGAACGCCGGCCGGGGGCTGAACGTTGCTTCAGCGAGACCGTCGCCCGAGACGGCCGGTCGTCGACTGCGAAGTTGATACCAGAGAGGTTCCCCGTGGCTCCACGTCCGGCCTGGCGGTTGGCGGCCGTGGTCCGGTCTCCACGCCCGGTCGCCCCTGAGGCGCCCGGCGCGCTTCAGGTCCAGGCCCTGTTTCCCCAACCCGCTAGAGGACCGCGGCCATGCCACTGATCTTCGAACGCATCCTGACCGAAGGCATCGCCGAGTTGTCGTATCTCCTGGGAGACGACAGCGAAGGGGTGGCCGCGGTGATCGACCCGACGCCCGACGTCGACAAATACGTCGAACTCGCCCGCTCAAAAAGCCTGGCGATAACCCACGTCTTCGAGACGCACATCCACGCCGACCTGGTCAGCGGGGCGCGCGAATTGTGCGCGCGGGTCGGCTCGGCCAAGGTCTACGCCAGTCACGAGGGCGGTGCGCGCTACGGCTTCGACCTCGAAAAGCTCAGGGAGGGAGACCGGTTCACGTTCGGCCAGACGGTCCTGAGCGTGAAGCATACGCCGGGTCACACGCCGGAGCATGTCTCCTACCTGATCGCCGACTTGAAACATTCCGACGCCCCCTGGGGGGTGGTCACGGGCGATTCCCTGTTCGTCAACTCGGCGGGCCGTCCCGACCTGCTCGGCTCCAGCGAGACCGACAGGCTCGCCGAACAGCAGTTTCACACTCTTCGCGACTTTTACCTGAAGCTGCCGGACAGCGTCATCATCTATCCCGGTCATGGCAGCGGGTCACCGTGCGGTGCCGACATCGGTGACCGCCTCGACAGCACGATCGGCTACGAACGGCGGTTCAACCCGTTCCTGTAGTTCCAGGATCTTGAGTCCTTCCGGGAATACGCGCTGAGCACGGCGCCGCCAGTGCCCAGATACTACCCGCTGATGAAAGAATTGAACGCCAAGGGCCCGGACATTCTGGGCGGGTTGCCCCGCGTCCCGGGTCTGCCGCCAACGGCGTTCAAGCAGGCGGTCGCGGCGAAAGCCGGCAATTTGGTGGACACGCGCTCCATGCTGGGCTTCGGCGGCGGGCACATCCCCGGCGCCCTCAACATCGGCGCGCGGCCGATACTGTCGATCTGGGCCGGGTGGCTGCTCGACCCCGAGGAGCCGCTTCTGCTGGTCCTTGACAGTGACGCGGACCTGGACGAGGTCGTGACGCTGTTCATTCGCACCGGCTATTCGAAGTTCGCCGGCTACCTGGTTGGCGGCATGCCGGCCTGGGTCAACGCCGGCCTCGATCTTTCAAAGGTCGATGAGAAGACGGTGCACGAGCTGCACGACGCCGACGATGCCCTCCAGGTGATCGATGTCCGGGCGCCGAGCGAGTGGAAGTCCGGGCACGTCCCGGGCGCGCGGCACATCTTCCTGCCAGAGCTGCGGGACCATGCGCACGATCTCGATCGCCGGCGGCCGATCGCGGCGTATTGCGACAGCGGCTACCGCGCGAGCATCGCAACCAGCATCCTGAAACAGCAAGGCTTCGCCGACGTCAGCAACGTGCCGGGAAGCTGGCAGGCTTGGAGAAAGGCCGGGTTGCCGATCGAAGGGAACAGCGCGTGAACCGGCGCCGGTCGTTGCTGTTCGCCGTCGCGACCGCGCTGGCCGCGACAGGCCCGCAATCCGCGTTGGCGATCGAGCCGGCGCTTGACGCCCTCACCTATCCCGGGCCGGCCTGGTCCCCCTACCTGGTGGGCACCGGCATCGGTGTCCTGGCGTGGCTGACCTTCTACGTCTCCGACAAGCCGATCGGCGCTTCGACCTTCTACGCGATGGTTTCAGGGATGATCGGCAAAGCCCTGGCGCCGCGACACACGGAGCGCCTGGAGTATTTCAAGGACAAGCCCCCCAGGCTCAACTGGGAGGTCGTCTTTGTCGGCGCGGCCATCGGCGGAGCGGCGGTTGCCGCGCTGACCGGCGGCAACTACGTCAACGAGTGGGTGCCCGCGCTGTGGTCCGAGCGTTTCGGCGACAGCGTTCTCTTGCGAGCGGCGGTCGCGTTCGTCGGCGGCCTATTGATGGCGCTCGGCGCGCGCCTGGCGGGCGGCTGCACCAGCGGCCACGGCATCAGCGGTACACTTCAGCTCAACGTGTCGTCCTGGATCGCGCTGATCTGCTTCTTCATCGGCGGCGCCGCCATCGCCAATTTGATGTTCCGGATCTAGCCATGCCAGATCCCGAAAAAGTGGGCAGCCGGACGACCGCAGCCGAGCGGGATGCCGTCACGCCCGCCACCCGCCTCGTCTCCGGCCACATCGTCTCCGGAGCCGCCTTCGGGTTCATATTCGGCTTTCTTCTGCAGAAAGGCGGCGTCGGGACCTACCACATCCTGGTCGGACAGCTTCTGCTGCAGGACTGGACCGTGGCGAAGATCATGCTGACGGCGATTGTCGTCGGCATGGCCGGCATCTTCACGCTGCATCACTTCGGGAAGGTCAACCTTCACATCAAGCCCACGAAACTTGCCCCGAACATCGCGGGCGGGCTGCTTTTCGGGATTGGATTCGCGCTTGTCGGCTATTGCCCGGGCACGGCCGCGGCCGCCGTCGGCCAGGGAAGCTGGGACGCCCTGTTCGGCATGGCCGGCCTGGTGGCTGGATCGTGGCTGTACGCCGAGCTGTCCGGCCCCCTGAAACACACGGTCGAGAGAATGGGCGATCTCGGAAGGCTGACGTTCCTCGACGTGGTGCCTCTGCCCAAGTGGGCGGTCATCGTATCCGCCGCCGGCCTGCTCACCGGTTTCCTGATCGTCCTTGAGACGTTCGGTGGGCGTTGAAACGGCGGCCGGCGAGAGACCGTTGGGCATCCGCGCCCGCCCGCCTCAGAGGCTCTGAACCTCTCGGCTGGCCGCCCGCTCAATCGTCCTCGACCCCGGCGCGGCCGATCCGGACGTCGCGGTGGACCGACACGCCGATCACGATGCCGAGGCCGAGCATCACCGTCAGCATGGCGGTACCGCCGTAGCTGATCATCGGCAGTGGCACGCCGACCACCGGGATCAGCCCCATCACCATGGCGACGTTGATGAACAGGTACAGGTACAGCGTCGTGGTGATGCCGAGCGCCACCAGCCGGCCGAACTGGCTGCGCGAGCGGATGGCGATCGCGAAGCCGTAGCCGACCACCAGGACGTACAGCCCGATCAGGCCGAGGCCGCCGACCATGCCGAGTTCCTCGGCCAGCATCGTGAAGATGAAGTCGGTCTGCTTCTCGGGCAGGAAGTTCAGGTGGCTCTGGCTGCCCTGCAGGAAGCCCTTGCCGAACATGCCGCCGGAGCCGAGGGCGATCTTGGACTGCAGGATGTGGTAGCCGGCCCCGAGCGGGTCGCTCTCGGGGTTCAGGAAGGTCAGGACCCGCTGCTGCTGGTAGCGGTGCAGGAACTGCCAGGCGATCGGCACGGCCGCGAGCGCGGCGACAAACAGCGTCACGAACTTCCAGATCCGTACCCCGGCCAGGAAGAAGATCCCGCCGGCCCCCATGGTGATCATCACCGCGGTGCCGAGGTCGGGCTGGCGCAGCACCAGCGCCACCGGCAGCCCGACCATCACCAACGGCGGAACCAGGTTCAGCGGGTTGCCGACCTCGACCCAGGTCAGGCCGTGGAAATACCGCGCCAGCGCCAGCACCAGGACGACCTTCATGAGTTCCGACGGCTGCAGCTGGATCACCCCGAGATCGATCCAGCGCTGGGCGCCCATGCCGATCTCGCCCATGACCTCGACGCCGATCAGCAGGATGAGCACCCCGGCGTACAGCAGATAGGCGCTGCGCATCCAGAACCGGATGTCGATCAGCGCCACCGACAGCATCACGATCAGGCCGACCCCGAACCGCAGGGCGTGGCGGTAGGCCCACGGCGTCACATTGCCGTTCGCCGCCGAGTACAGCATGGCGAAGCCGACCGAAGCGATCATCACGATCAGCAGGACCATCAGCCAGTTCACCGCCGCCAGCTTCTGGCCGATGGTCATCTCGGGCGGGTTCAGGCTCTCGAAGCGCGATCCGGGTGCCATCGCCTCAGCCCCTGCCCCGCGGCGCCAGTGCCGGCGCGGCGCTCAGCGGCGCGGACGGGCCCGGATCGATGCGCAGCGTCTCCAGCAGCACGTCGACCGCGATCGGCGCCGCCTTCGACGAGCCGCCGCCGCCGTGCTCGACCACCACCGCCACCGCGAAGCGCGGCGCCTCGACCGGCGCGAAGCCGACGAACAGGGCGTGGTCGCGGTCGCGCCAGGGCTGGTCCTCGTATTTCAGGATGCCGGCGGCGCGCTGGGCCATGGTGATCCGCCTGACCTGCGAGGTGCCGGTCTTGCCGCCGACCGTCGGCTGGTCCTTGCCGGTCTTCAGCCGCCGGGCGGTGCCGCGCTCGCCGTTGATCACGGCGCTCATGGCGTCGCGCATCAGCTCCAGGTCACGGGCGTCGATCCCGATCGAGGGGAAGCTGGCCTGCCGGTCGACCGGGTCCCGCACCAGCCGGGGCACCACGGCGCGGCCGCCGTTGACCAGCCGGGCGGTCATGGTGGCCAGCTGCAGCGGCGTGGTCAGGACGAAGCCCTGGCCGATGGCCGCCACCAGCGATTCGCCGCGGTGCCAGGGCTCACCCCGGGTCGCCATCTTCCATTCCCGGCTCGGGATCAGGCCGCGCCGCTCACCCGGCAGGTCGACGTCGAGCATGGTGCCGAGGCCGAGGCGCCTGGCCATCGCCTCGATGCGGTCGATGCCGAGGCGCTTGGCGAGCTCGTAGAAGTAGACGTCGCAGCTCTCCTCGACCGCCGATTTCATGTTCAGCGAGCCGTGCCCCGGCCGCTTCCAGCAGTGGAAGCGGGTGTCGCCGAGCTCCAGATGGCCGGGGCAATAGAACCGCGTGTCGGGCGTCGCCAGCTCGGAGTCGAGGGCCGCCAGGCAGACCAGCATCTTGAAGGTGGAGCCCGGCGGGTACTGCCCGGCGATCGCCTTGTTGGTCAGCGGCGAGCGCGGGTTGGACAGCAGGCCCTCCCAGTCCTTCGCCGACAGGCCGCGGTTGAACAGGTTCGGGTCGAAGCCGGGGATCGACACCAGCGCCTTGAGCTCGCCGGTGTGCACGTCCATCACCACGGCCGCCCCGCTCTCGGCCTCGACGATCTTGCCGTCGGCGTTGACCAGGACGGTGTCGAGCGGCTCGCTGGCGGCGACCACCTCCGGCGGCGCCTGCTCGAGCGCGGTCTGGGCGCGCGGGTCGTCGACCGGGATGCGCTCGGCGGTGCCCCTGGACAGCCGCTCGCCGGCGAAGCGCTGCAGGTTGATGTCGATGCTGAGCCGGACGTCGCGCCCCGGCTCGCCGTCGTCTCCCGGCAGCTTGCGGATGATCCGGCCGAGCGCGTTCACCTCGACCTGGCGCTGGCCGGCCGAGCCGCGCATCGACAGGTCGTAGATCTTCTCGATCCCGCTCTTGCCGATGCGGAAGTCGGGAAGCTCGAGCACCGGGTCGCCGGTCAGCTCGCTCTCCGACACCGCCGCCACGTAGCCGGTGCAGTGCACGGCGATGTCGGCGAACGGGTAGCGGCGCGACCGGCCGACCTCGATCCGCACGCCCGGCAAATACGGCGCGTTCACCGCCACCCGGGCGATCTCCTCGCGGCTCAAATTCTCGACCACGGTCACCGGCACGAAGGCGCGCTTGCGCTTGACCTCCTTGAGGACCCGCCGCACCTCCCACTCCGGCACCTCGATGATCGACGCCAGCGAGCCGAGCGTGGCGGCCACGTCGGCGGTCTGCTCGCGGACGATCTCGACCCGGAAATTGTCCTGGTTGTCGGCCAGCGGCACACCGTTGGAGTCGAGGATGCGGCCGCGGATCGGCGGCAGAAGCTCCAGGTTGAACTGGTTGTCGCGCGACAGCAGCGCGTAGCGGTCGGCCTCGACGACCTGCAGGTAGTACAGGCGCGCGCCGAGCGCACCGACCAGGGCAAGCTGTCCCGACGCCAGGAACAGCGCCCGCCGGGTGAACATCCGCTGGCTGTCCTGCTCGCTCGCCTTCAGCATCGCCGGCCACCGGACCACATTTTACCGGACCACATGGCGGTGGACCCGCACGAAGATCCAGGCGACGACCGGGAACAGCGTGACCGTCACCAGGTACTGGAACACCGCCGGCTCCGGGCCGACCGGGCGCAGCGCCAGGATCGACACCAGCAGCCAGACCAGGAACGCCGCCAGCGCGTAGATCAGGACGAAGCCGAACCAGGCCAGGACGAAAGGCTTGCCGAGGAACGCCCGGCGCTGGGTGACCGCCAGGCCGTGCACCACCATCAGGGTGAGCGCGCTCATCCCGAGGGGGGTGGCCACCAGGACGTCCTGCAGGACACCGACCAGGAACAGCGCGAACGGCGGCTGCAAATCGGGGCGGAACACCGCCCAGTAGAACGCCGACATCGCGGTGTAGGCCGGCACCACGGCCGTGTAGCCCGGCACGCCGATCGGCACCGTCGACAGGATCGTCAGCAGCACCATGAACGCGATCGGCGTGGCTTGGCGCAGCCAGAGGTCGACGCGCTGGACCGCGGTCGTCCTCATCGCCCGCCGAGCCCCAGCAGCTGGCCGCTCGCCGACCGCTCCGGCCCCATCAGCGTGAACGACGACTGGCCCGAACTCGGCTTCACCACGCCGTTCAGGCCGTAGTCGAGCAGCCGGATGTACTCCAGGCGGTTCCAGTCGACGTAGGGCGACACCTTGATGGTGCCGTCGTCGATCGACGTGACCACCCCGATCGGCAACCCGGCCGGGTAGACGCCGCCATGGCCCGAGGTGACGATCCGGTCGCCGTTCAGGACCTGGGCGTTCTGCGGCAGGTACACCAGCCTCGGCAGCCGGGTGTTGTCGCCCGCCAGCACCGCCGGGTCGCGGGTCCGCTCGACGGCCACCGGGATCTGCGAGTTCAGATCGGTGATCAGCAGGATGCGGGCGTGATGGGCGCCGGCCTCGACCACCCCGCCGACCAGGCCCTCGCCGGCGACGGCGGCGAGGCCGCGCCGGACGCCCTGGTCGGTACCGGCGTTGATCATCGCGCTGCGCACGAAGGCGCCACCGGCGTCGGCGATCACGCGGGCGGTGATGAAGGCGGCGGCCGGCTCGTGGACGAAGTTGGCGAGCGCCCGCAGCGCCTTGTTCTCGGCCTCGAGGCGACGGGCGACGTGCTGCCAGCGCTCCAGCCGGTCGTTGTCGACCCTGAGGCGCTCGTTCTCGGTGCGCAGGTCACGGAACCGTCGGACCGCGGCCACCGCGTCCGAGACGCTGGCGGCCGGCCGCGACAGCACCTCGAGAACCGGCGCCAGCACATCGGCCACGCCGGTCCGGAAGCGCTCGACGACGAGGACGTCGGCCTTGCCCAACAGCATCAGCGCGAACGCGCCGGCGAGCAGCAACGAGAACGCGAACCGGCTCCAGAACGACCGCGCCGGCTGTGCGTCGCTGGTAAAGGAACCCGGACGCCGTGCCATCCTCGCCGTTCAACCTCCCCCTGGTCTCGCCTCCGGTGGGTCAGTAGGCCCCGATGAGCACGTTCCGCAGCACCTTCATCTCCTCGAGGCAGCGCCCGGTGCCGAGGGCCACGCAGGACAGCGGGTCGTCGGCAATCATCACCGGCAGGCCGGTGGCGTGGCGCAGCACGAAGTCGAGGTTGCCGAGCAGGGCGCCGCCGCCGGTCAGGACGATGCCCTTGTCGACGATGTCGGCGGCCAGTTCCGGCGGGGTCTGCTCGAGCGCGACCTTGACCGCCTCGACGATCTGGCTGACCTGCTCGGCCAGGCTGTCGGCGATCTGCGACTGGTCGATGATGATTTCCTTCGGAACGCCGTTCATCAGGTCGCGGCCCTTGATCTGCATGGTCCGGCCGACGCCGTCCTCCGGCGGATAGGCCGAGCCGATCTCCTTCTTGATCCGCTCGGCGCTGCCCTCGCCGACCAGGAGATTATGGTTGCGGCGGATGTAGGCGATGATCGCCTCGTCCATCTTGTCGCCGCCGACCCTGACCGAGCGCGAGTAGACGATGCCGCCAAGCGACAGCACGGCGACCTCGGTGGTGCCGCCGCCGATGTCGACCACCATCGAGCCGGTCGGCTCGGTCACCGGCAGGTTGGCGCCGATCGCCGCCGCCATCGGCTCCTCGATCAGGAACACCCGGCGGGCGCCGGCGCTCTCGGCGCTCTCCTGGATGGCGCGCCGCTCCACCGCGGTCGAGCCCGAGGGCACGCACACGATGACCTGCGGGCTCGCGAACGAGCGCCGGTTATGCACCTTGCGGATGAAGTGCTTGATCATCTCCTCGGCGACTTCGAAATCGGCGATGACGCCGTCGCGCAGCGGGCGGATCGCCTGGATGTTTCCGGGCGTTCGGCCGAGCATCTGCTTGGCCTCGTCGCCGACGGCCAGAACCTGCTTCTTGCCGCGGACCGTGGCGATCGCGACCACCGACGGCTCGTTCAGGACGATGCCGCGTCCCTTCACGTAGACCAGCGTGTTCGCGGTCCCAAGATCGATGGCCATGTCGGCCGAGAGCATTCCGAGCAGATTGGCGAAGAACATGGAATTCGATCCCGCAAGAGACTATGAGCCGGGGGCGCCCCGCGTGCGTCCGTCTGCCTGGAATCGGTAGACGCCGCGATTCTCCCCGCGCCGTGAAGACGAAGATACCAGGATTCGCGGGCGCCTACAAAAGGCGGTTCATCCTATTTGGCACTTTTTCGTCGCACCCTCAACGGCGCCCGACGAGAATGCCGCAATCAAGGTGAAGAAAATCTTACCGGACGCCGCAAACGCCGACGGCGCCGTCCTGCGACGGCGCCGTCCGCGCGAGACCGGGATGTCCGGCTTCAGTTCTTGGTCTTGTCGACCAGCTTGTTGGCGGCGATCCACGGCATCATGGCCCGCAGCTTCTCGCCGACGACCTCGATGTCGTGCTCCGCGGCGCGCCGGCGCATCGCCTTGAACGAGGCCTGGTTGACGCGGTTCTCGAGCATCCAGTTGCGCGCGAAGGTGCCCGACTGGATGTCCGCCAGCACGCGCTTCATCTCGGCCCGGACTTCCGGGGTGACGATGCGCGGGCCGGAGACATACTCGCCGTACTCGGCGGTGTTGGAGATCGAGTAGTTCATGTTGGCGATGCCGCCCTCGTAGATGAGGTCGACGATCAGCTTGACCTCGTGCAGGCACTCGAAATACGCCATCTCCGGCGCGTAGCCGGCCTCGACCAGGGTCTCGTAGCCGGCCTTGATCAGCTCGCACAGGCCGCCGCAGAGCACCACCTGCTCACCGAACAGGTCGGTCTCGCACTCTTCCTTGAACGTGGTCTCGATGGTGCCGGCCCGGCCGCCGCCGATCGCCGCCGAGTAGCTGAGCGCGATCTCCAGCGCGTTGCCCGACGGGTTCTGGTCGACCGCCACCAGGCAGGGCACGCCGCCGCCGCGCAGGTACTCGGAGCGCACGGTGTGGCCCGGGCCCTTCGGCGCGATCATGAAGACGTCGATGTCGTCGCGCGCCTCGATGAAGTTGAAGTGGATGTTGAAGCCGTGGGCGAACGCGATGGCGGCGCCGGCGCGGATGTTCGGCGCGATGTCCTGGTTGTAGATGTCGCCCTGCAGCTCGTCGGGCGTCAGGATCATGATGACGTCGCCCCAGGCCGCGGCCTCGGCGGGCGTCATGACCTTCAGGCCGGCGGCCTGGGCCTTCGGGGCCGAACGCGAGCCCTTCTTGAGCGCCACGGCGATGTCCTTGACGCCGCTGTCCTTCAGGTTGTTGGCGTGGGCGTGGCCCTGGCTGCCGTAGCCGACGATCACGACCTTCTTGGTCTTGATCAGGTTCACGTCGGCGTCGCGATCGTAATAGACGCGCATGGGTTTCCTCCTCTCGGGCTTGCGTTGTCGGGTATCGGTTGCGGTGTCCGGCGCCGGTTTAGCGGGCGACGGCCCGGCGGTCCATACGCCGGTTGTGCAAAGCCATCTTCGGTCAGTCGGCGGCGGCCTGGGGCCGCGGCTTGCGCCGGACCACCTTGCGTCGCACCAGCGGCATCTGAAGTTCCGCGCCGCGGGCGATCGCGACCACGCCGGTGCGCGACACCTCTACCTCGCCGAGCGCCGCCATCAGGTCGATGAAGGCGTCGAGCTTCTCGGTGCCGCCGGTCAGCTCGAACACGAAGCTCTCGAGCGTGGAGTCGATGGCCCGGGCCCGGAAGGTGTCGGCGATGCGCAGCGCCTCGATGCGGTGCTCGCCGACGTTGCGGATCTTCACGAGCGCCAGTTCGCGGCTGAGATGCGGTCCCTCCTGGGTCAGGTCGTGGACGTCGTAGACCGGCACCAGCCGGAACAGCTGCGCCTTGATCTGCTCGATCACCATCGGGGTGCCCGACGTGACGATGGTGATGCGCGAGCGCGCGTTGACCTCGTCGACCTCCGACACCGTCAGGCTCTCGATGTTGTAGCCCCGGCCGGAAAACAGCCCGATCACGCGGGCCAGGACGCCGGGCTCGTTGGCCACGAGCACGGCGAAGGTATGCCGCTCGATCGGCATCTCGGAAGGTTTCACCTGATCACTCCCCGGGCGCCGCGCCGGACCGGGCGCACCCCCACGACGTTGCGGACGATGGCGGTCGGCGACCGGTCCCCGCGCCCGGCGGAATCCGGTCGCAACCGGTTCAGACGAGCACCATCCCCTCTTCGGAGGTCCGCCGCTCGGCCTGATCCTCCGGGCCGAGAAGCATTTCGTGATGGGCAGCGCCCGAGGGGATCATCGGAAAGCAGTTCTCGTCCTGCTTGACCAGGATGTCCGCGACCACCGTGCGCGGCGTGCTGATCATCTCGTCGATCACGTCGTCCAGCTCCGACATCTTGGTCGCCCGCAGGCCGACGCCGCCGAAGGCCTCGGCGACCTTGACGAAGTCCGGCAGCGCCGCCGAGTAGCTCTCGGAGTAGCGGCCGCCGTGGATCAGCTCCTGCCACTGGCGGACCATGCCCATCCACTGGTTGTTGATGATGAAAGCCTTCACCGGCAGGTCGTACTGCTTCATGGTCGACAGCTCCTGGATGTTCATCAGGAAGCTCGCCTCGCCGGCGATGTCGATGACCAGGGCGTCGGGGTGCGCGATCTGCACGCCCATGGCGGCCGGAAAGCCGTAGCCCATGGTACCGAGGCCGCCCGAGGTCATCCAGCGGTTCGGCTCGTCGAAGCCGAAATACTGGGCCGCCCACATCTGGTGCTGGCCGACCTCGGTGGTGATGTAGCAGTCCATGCCGCGGGTCTTCTCGTACAGCCGCCGGATGGCGTGCTGCGGCAGGATGATATCCGGGCTCGACCGGTAGGCCAGGCACTTGCGGGCCCGCCAGCCCTCGATCCGCTTCCACCACTTGGACAGCGCCGCCTGGTCGGCTTGGTAGCCCTTGGCCTTCCACACCGCGAGCATCTGCTCCAGCACGATTCCGGCGTCGCCGACGATCGGGATGTCGACCGGCACGTTCTTGTTGATCGACGAGGCGTCGATGTCGACGTGGATCTTCTTGGCGTTCGGCGAGAAGTCCGACAACCGGCCGGTGACCCGGTCGTCGAAGCGGGCGCCGATGCAGACCATGACGTCGCATTCGTGCATCGCCCAGTTGGCCTCGTAGGTCCCGTGCATGCCGAGCATGCCGAGGAACCTGTCGTCGGTGGCCGGCAGCGCGCCCAGCCCCATCAGGGTCAGGGTGGCCGGGAAGCCGGTCTTGTGCACGAACTCGGTGAACAGCTTCGAGGCCTTCGGGCCGGCGTTGATCAACCCGCCGCCGCCGTAGAAGATCGGCCGCTTGGCCTTGGCGATCAGTTCGACGGCGCGCTCGATGGCGGAGGTGTCGCCCTTGACCTGCGGGCGGTAGCTCTTGGTCTCGACCTCCGACGCCTCGATGTAGGGGCAGTCGGCGAACAGGATGTCCTTGGGCAGGTCGATGACCACCGGCCCGGGCCGGCCGTGCGACGCCACGTAGAACGCCTCGTGCATCACCCGGGCAAGTTGCCCCGGCTCCCGCACCAGGTAGTTGTGCTTGGTGCACGGCCGGGTGATGCCGGTGGTGTCGGCTTCCTGGAACGCGTCGTTGCCGATCAGGTGCGTCGGCACCTGCCCGGTCAGGCAGACGATCGGAATCGAGTCCATCAGCGCGTCGGTCAGGCCCGTCACCGCGTTGGTGGCGCCGGGCCCCGAGGTGACCAGCACCACGCCGACCTTGCCGGTCGAGCGCGCGTAGCCCTCGGCGGCGTGCACCGCCGCCTGCTCGTGACGGACCAGGATGTGGCGGACCGCGTTGGTCTTGAAGAGTTCGTCGTAGATCGGCAATACCGCCCCGCCGGGATAGCCGAATACGACCTCTACGCCCTGGTCCTGCAGCGCCTTGAGGATGATCGCCGCGCCCGACATCGTCGTAGGCGCCGCGGGGCGACGGGGGGTTGAACTGCGGGGCTGAGCCACCGTTCCGCTCCTTCTGCTGCGATCGGGCGAGCCGCCGTCACCTCGTGGCTGGGGCGGGCCGGATCAGGGTCAAAGACAGACATGGCGCGGGGTTCGCCCGCGCCAGCCGGCGGAACCTAGATAGTCAGGCCGGGGGCGTCAACACAAGTTCGCGAATTTTCGGAAACATTTCTTCAAATCCGCTTTCCGAAAATTGCGCGAGAACGTTCAGGTCGGCCCGGAATTGATGACGGAACCAGGTGCGCTGGCGCTTGGCGTACTGCCGGGTCGCCACCACCGATGCCCGCACCGCTTCCTCCAGCGTCGCCCTGCCGTCCAGGAAGGCGGCGATCTGCGGGACCCCGAGCGCCTTCATGGCCGGCAGCGACGGCTCCAGGCGGCGCGTCAGGAGCTTCCGCACCTCGTCGATGGCCCCGGCCTCGATCATGACCCGGAACCGCCGCTCGACGGCGTCGGCCGACACCGGGCGGGGCGGGGCCAACAGGACACGGCGGAACAGCAGCCCCGGCGGCGGCGGCGCGGCCTCGGCCTGCCACGACGACAGCGTCCTGCCGGTGGCGCGCGCCACCGCCCAGGCCCGCTGCAGCCGCTGCCCGTCGCCCGGGAACAGACGGTCGGCGGCGGCCGGGTCGAGGTCCCGCAGCTCCTCGCGGAAGGCCTCGCCGCCCAACGCCGCGTGGCGGGCGGCGGCTGCGTCGAAGACCGCGGCCGGCACCGGCGGAATCTCGGCGATGCCCTCGAGAAGCGCGCGCAGGTACAGGCCGGTGCCGCCGCACAGGATCGGCAGGCGGCAGGCGGCGGTCGCGGCGGCGATCTCGGCCAGCGCCGCCTCGCGCCACCACGCCGCCGAGCCGCGGTCGGCGGCGTCCAGCACGCCGTACAGGGCGTGCGGCGCCCTGGCCTCCGCCGACGGCGACGGCCGGTCGGTCAGGATCCTGAGGTCGCGGTACACCTGCATGGAATCGGCGTTGATGACGACGCCGCCCGCCGCCTCGGCGATCCGCAGCGCCAGGGCCGACTTGCCGGAGGCGGTCGGGCCGGCGATCACCAGGACGGAGACGGCGGCGTCGGCCGGGGGAGTGTCGGGCAGGCTGGACATGGGGCCAGCCGCTAAGCCATAAGGCGGCGCCATGCAACATGTCCTGACGCTGATCACAGATCCTGCCCGGCGCCGCCTCGACGACGCGCTGGCGGAGTGCGCCGCCGAAGCGCTGCGGCGCTGCGGG
>Ga0208768_1000255_pt1 | contig 38323 bp, 38 predicted proteins | sample AntAceMetag02UK1_FD_184760 | JGI IMG/M metagenome (GOLD analysis project Ga0208768, IMG submission 184760) | Saline lake microbial communities from Ace Lake, Antarctica - Antarctic Ace Lake Metagenome 02UK1 (SPAdes) (version 2) | ecosystem: Environmental > Aquatic > Non-marine Saline and...
AACGATGTGGCGCGCCTGATGAACCAGCGCCCCAGAAAAACGCTCGGCTGGAAAACACCCGAAGAAGCCATGGCCGAGGAACTCGCGGCCTTCAGATCAAACGTTGCACTTGAAATTTGAATCCAAGCCGTTCCCTGCGGGCGTCATTTTCCGCAATGATGTCAAGCGCACAGACAAGCAGCTGGGGATTTTTGGTGAAGCGACGTTCGACATCACCGATCAGTTTGCCCTGACGGTCGGCGCGCGTTGGTACGATATTGAAGTGGACCTTGAAGGCAGCGCCAACTCGTCCTTCTTCAACCTCTACCAGGACTCCGACCTGCAACTGGCCGGCACGAATATCTCGGCCCAGTTCGCCCCGAACAATTCACTTGGCGCACCCGACAAGGCCGCAACGGACGGGTTTATCTACAAGGTGACCGGCAACTGGACACCGACCGACGACCTCCTGTTCTTCGCGACCTACTCGGAAGGCTTCCGTCCCGGCCTCCTGAACCGTCCCGGCGGCGCAGCCGGACCCAACGGGTTCACCGTCCCTTATGCGCTTGATACGGACGATGTGGAAAACTACGAACTCGGCTGGAAAACGGAATTTTTCGACAATTCCCTGCGCCTGAACGGATCGGCCTTCTTTGTTAAGATCGACAACCTTCAGACGACGATCTTCGATCCATCCATCACGAACCTGTTCTTCTCGGACAATGCCGCCAATGCGGAAATCAAAGGCGTGGAAGGCGAATTCACGTGGGCTCCGGCGTCGGTCGACGGCCTGACCGTGGCCGGCGCGTTCTCCTTCCTCGATACGGAAGTGACAGAAGTTCTCACCCCGACCGATGACGTCCTGCTCGGCTCGGAACTGGCCTTTGCACCAGCCTACCAGGGCAATTTGCGGGCCCGCTATGAATGGGACCTTGAACGCCGCATCGCCGGTTCGTCCCTCACCGCCCATGTCATGCCGCAGATCGTCTTCTCCGACAGCTCGGTGAGCGACATCATCGAGATCAACAAGGCAGAGATTGATAGCTCGATGACATTGGGCGCCACGCTCGGTGTCACGGCCGACAAATGGACGGCTGAATTGTTCGGGAGCAACCTGACGAACGAATATGCGGAACTGGCGAATAATTTCGTCTTCGACCGTGAGCGGGTCACGCCTGTTCGTCCGCGCACAGTTGGCGTACGGGTCTCGTTCACGTACTAAGACAGACAGCGACTTACTGAGATTGCAGCGCCCTGATAGGATCAGGGCGCTGCATTTCGTTCAGACAGGGATATGATCGACAGGATGACAGAGTTGAACGAGCAAGACGCGGCCCTGAAGAACGCACAAGCCCACATTCAGGCTGGCAATTTCGCAGCGGCGAGTGAAATCGCACAGGCGATTCTGACGACCCAGCCCGCACACAAAAATGCCCTCTATATCGCCGCCGTTAGCGCCCGCTATGAAGGCCGCCATACAGACGCGGCCGCGCGCCTTGCCGAACTGATGACGGTCGCCCCGGATTATGGCCGCGCCCATCAGGAGGAAGGCCACCTGAAGCGGGCGCTTGGCGACATGGCCGGCGCTCTGCGGTCCTATGAGCGTGCGACGCGGTTTAATCCCGCATTGATCGCCAGCTGGACCCGACAGGCAGAATTGCACGCAATCACTGGCAACCAGCAGGCCGCTGCAAATGCCCGCGCCCAAGCGGAACGGATGACGGCGCTTCCCCGCGAATTGCTCGCCGTTACAAACCACGTGCACGAAGGCCGAATTTTTCGCGGCGAAGAAATCGCGCGCGCGTTTCTCCGCCACCACCCGACGCATGTCGAAGCCATGCGCCTGCTCGCGGATATTGGCTCACGGCTCAGTGTGCATGAGGATGCCGACTTCCTGCTTGAAAGCGCCATCGAGCTGGAACCTGATAATATCCAGTTGCGCCTCGACTATATCCAGGTCCTGCGCAAACGGCAGAAATACACGCTAGCCCTTGAACAGGCCCGCGCCCTGATGGCGCGCGATCCGGACAATCCGGTATTCCAGTCCCATTTCGCGATCGAGAGCATGCAAGCGGGTGACTATGAAACCGCACTCGACTATTTCGACAGGGTACTGGCAAAACTGCCTGACGACCCCGCGACACTGGTTTCCCACGGCCATGCCCTGAAAACCTACGGTCGCAGCGACGATGCGGTAGCCTCATACCAGGCCGCCGCGCGTGTGGCGCCGGGTCAGGGCGATGCCTGGTACGGGCTTGCCAATCTCAAGACATATGACTTCAGCGATGAAGAGCTCGCGCGCATGGAGGCACAGGCTGCGGCCCCGGAACTCGACCATCTGTCTCGCATCCACATCGCCTTCGCGCTCGGCAAGGCGTATGAGGATCGCGGCGATCATGACAGTGCCTTTCAGGCTTTTGAGCGCGGGAATGAGCTGAAGCACCAGACGGCGCGGTACACGACCGCCCAAATGCATGCCGAGTTCGATGCCCAGAAAACGGCCGGCACGGCGGACCTGTTCTTGGAACAGGGGGGAAAAGGCAACCCCGCACCTGATCCGATCTTCATTCTCGGCCTGCCGCGGGCGGGATCGACGCTGATCGAGCAGATCCTGGCCTCGCACCCGGATGTGGATGGGACGCTGGAATTGCCGAACATCCTGTCGCTCGCCCACCGGCTGCGCGGGCGCAAGCAGCTGACCGATCGTCAACGCTATCCGCGTATCCTGCACGAACTGGCCGCTGATGAACTCAAGACGCTTGGCGAGGACTATATCGAAAACACACGCATCCACCGGCAGGGCGCGCCCTTCTTCACCGACAAGATGCCGAACAATTTCAGGCATATCGGCCTGATCCACCTGATCCTCCCGAATGCAAAAATTATCGATGCGCGCCGCAATCCAATGGATTGCTGCTGGTCGGGTTTCAAGCAGCTCTTTGCCGAAGGCCAGGAATTCACCTACAGCCTCTACGATATCGGCAACTATTATCGCGGCTATGTCGACCTGATGGACCATTGGGATGCCGTACTGCCCGAAGGGCGCATCCTTCGGGTCCAGCATGAGGACGTTCTGGACGATCTCGAAGGCCAGGTCCGGCGCCTGCTCGATTATTGCGGATTACCGTTTGATCCGGCCTGCATTGATTTTCACAAGACCGAACGGGCCGTGCGTACGGCAAGCTCCGAACAGGTCCGTCGCCCGCTCAACAAAAGCGGGCTTGAACAATGGCGCCAATATGAGGCACACCTTGCACCTCTGAAAGCCGCGCTGGGTCCAGGCCTCGCGCCTCAATAGGGTGTCGACACGTGAGCAAACGATCCGAGGACGCCCTGATTGCGCTGCGGCGCATTCAACGCATGACCGAACTGGCGTCCAGGCGCCTGGCCCAGATGGCGGGACTGACGCCGTCGCAATTGAGCGTCCTGCGCATCCTGGACGAAGGTGGCGAGATCTCTGCCGGCCAGGTCGCTGAGGCCACCCAGCTCAAGCACGCCACGATCACCAGCCTGGTCGACAAGCTTGAAGCCCGCGGCTTCATGGCCCGGCAGAGGTGCGGAACCGACAGGCGCCGTGTCTGGCTGCATTTGCTGCCAGCTGGAAAGATCGCGCTCGCCAAGGCACCCGATCCATTGCACGAGACGTTCTCGAACGGCTTCGACACCCTGCCCGGCTGGCATCAATCGATGCTGGTATCCGCGCTAGAACGCGTCGTCACCCTTCTCGACGCCGACTTGCTCGACGCCGCCCCGGTCCTGGACGTTGGCGAACTTGACGAAAAACCGGTCTGAGCCGAAGCTGCGTTCTGCATGACATCCTGAAAGGATTGGTGACCCCGGCGCGATTCGAACGCGCGACCTACAGATTTATAATTTCTAACAGGGGTTGTTTGTCGTTTCTGGTCTTTGATAAAAGTGAATAAAAACAATAGTTGTTATGCTTCACTTTGATATTCTTTGTGGGGTCAAGTTGGAAAAAGTTACCAAGGTTACCACGGACGCATCTTATAGTCTGCTTGCAGATTATCATTTTTGAGTGGGGCAGGAGGTGATTTCGCGTATCATATATGACTCGATCTCTTTAGTGCATTCCTGTTACCATTTCTTTCAACTTGGCCGATTTGTTCAGAGTGGATTCGATCGCCTCGCGCCACTTCGGGCCCGTTTCGAGCGCGACCCTAAATGCCTCCTTGAGCTCTGCAGGCCGGTCCTCCCCAAGTATCTCAAACAGGATCTCTGCCTGAGCCAGATCCTTTTTCGCCTTTAGTGCAGAAGAGGCATGCCTGCGCGCCGCAACGATCAGCTTGTGCACGGCATAGCGCTCTGGTCTCGGTATCTGCACGAGCACACCCGAGCGGTAGAGCGCAACGGCCGCAACCGGTTCGGCAATCAGGAAGTTCAGGAAAGGCAGCGCCTGAGCGTAAACGCCTAGTGGTTCCAGTTTCAGGACTTCACTCTCTTCGCGCATGCGTGGCACGAGAAATTCGACCTCGGTTCCACCCTCCCCGCCCATGGTCCATTTGGTCGGCCGGTTCTTTCGGTCGATGCCAGCCACAGGCTTAAGGTTCAGGTCCTTGAACGTTTCCGTCAAGGCAGGATCGACCTCGTCCTCGATGACAAGTTTCAGGTTTTCGAAAGCGGCAATGTCGACGTCTGCCGTCACAGCAAGCGCATCCTCAAAGCGCACACCGAGCTCTGCACTGTAGAGCCGGAAAGCGTGCGTCCCGACCAAGGTACCGCCCAGTCGGAAGACGCCCGCTTTCGCCATGGCATTCAGTACCTTGCCTGACTCCCTATCCAGGGTGGGCACGCCTGCTGCACGCAGCTGGGCGACCAGACTAGCGCTGCGACGCTCGAACGCTTGACGTTCGTCGCCAGCGGCCTCTGCCTTGTCGATACGTTGGCGAACCTCTGGCGTGTCGGGGCCGATATATTTCTGCAGGGTCCTGTCGCCGATGCGTTTGCGCGCATACCAGTACTTGCCCTTTTCACCCATATCCCGCAGAAATGGTAGGCCCGGAATGTCCGATACCGCCTGAACAAGGTGCGCCTGCAGCAGGTCCTGATAGGTCGTATGAACTGAAAGAGGAAAGCTGCGAGCCATGCGTTACACCACAGTAATAATTATTGTGGTGTAATAGCATTGTTACACTACAAAAACAACTCCCGTGGTGTACCAGTGGGCCCAATAGCCGATACAGAAGAGATCGCAAGGACACGCCCTAAAGCTGCGAAGTTTTCCCCTTAAGGTATAAATCGGCACGTTTCGTGCTTTGTCCTACCCAACACGACGGGAGGCAACAGTGACCCAATCCATTTCGCCGCTGGACGATACGCTCATCCGTTTCGACGCCGCAGCCGCGCTTCTGGCCAATCGCGAGCCGAATGCAACAAAGGATGCGATGCTGGAAATGCTGGTACGGGCAGCCTGGCATGGCGATTTCAACCCGCCCTGCCAGTATGAAGACGATGACTATGATCACTCACAACGCGATGATCCGGAAAACTGGCTGCGAATCCCGATCGAAGCGCCGCGAGCAACACTCACCGAAGGGTAACTCCGTCTCAGCCCGCGCCCCTTCGAGTATTTCGAAGATAGTTGCGAGACCCTGCTCAGTGTCATGTACTGTATGAGGCTCCTGCCAGGTGATCAGTCCGCCTGGGACGATCTGCTCAATAATGGAAATGGCAGAATGTATCTGCATGGCGCGCAAGATGCCCTGACAGCACTCGTCCGCATGCCCCTCAACACATATTCCGAAGCCGGGCGCGCCTATCTCGCCGGGCTCTACATTCCGCGCCGGATGCTGCAGACATGGCTCGACCAGCGGTCATCCCGATTCAACGACCTGTTCAACGTCACTCGGTCCGCAAACGATCATCCGTTCTCCGAACCTGCCAATGACAGACACGGGCATGCGGCGCAGACCAGGCGCGGCCGTCCGGCCCTCGGTGCATGGCCAGCGATCGCCTCCTGGGCATTGGAGCTCAACGAGAGCGATCCGGACATGCCACGCAAGGAACTCGCGGGCAGGCTGTACGAACGCGCACTCGAGGAATTCGACATGGCCGACGTCCCGAATGAGACGACCATCCTCAGGCGCCTTGCCGGTATGCTCGACGATCGCGAACCGCCTATGCGGGGCGATGCCTGAATTTGTACCTGCGATGAAAGGATTGCGCTTCATGGCTCTCCATTGCTGCAAATCCGGCCGCATGGATGCGCAAGTACAAATGAGGATGGAATAAGACGAAATCATTCCTCTTTTTCGCCTGCGCGCCGCGTGCTGGGCTTGAGCTCACTCATCACGAGAGGAGCAGAGTCCCATGTCCAGACCCGATCACAATCTTCCCGAAATCGAGGATGTCCTTCAGGACAAGCCCGGTTGGCTCGATGAAGCCATCGACACCCCTTCCGTATCCAGGCTGACGGGCGTTCCAGCCTGCACCCTGGCCACGTGGCGCTGTCGTGGCGGCGGACCACCGTTCATGAAGCTCGGTGCAGCGGTACGCTACCGGCGCCGGACCGTTCTCAAATGGCTTGCGGAGTGTGAAAAGTCCCAAGCCGACACCACGCACAAGCGCCATGTCTGAGCCGACGCGGCCTCTGTCCATTCGCCTTGCCGTGTCCGACATTGATCAGTTGGCAGCGCGTGCGCGGCGTATCTCGGGTACGCCGACAGGTGTTGCCCGTGAATTGATCCGGTCCGGCCTGACCGATGGCGATCCTTTCACGCAAGCTGACCGACTCCTCAAGATCGAGCGCAGGCTCGCTGCCCAGTCCCAGGACCTGCAGGCTGTTGCCAGTTCAACCCACCAGAACGGCCGATCACTCGGACGCCTGGAGTCGATGTTCGACGAACTGCTCCATGCCCTCAGCGGTCAACCGACACGTCAGGAAGCATAAGTGGGCTCTCTCAAGATTACCCTTTTTGTCATCGGCTTCGTCTCCGCGCTTGCCGCCTATGGCGCCTACAAGGTCGGCTTCGATTGGATACGTCCGGGCGCAATCGCCGAAGACGGCCTGTTCGCGCGCCATGACGCGGTCTTCATGGATCGCTGCGGCAAGGCACGCATCACATCCATCGTCCATGATCCCGCCGGATCATACCACTGGCCGCGCTGCCGGGCTGTCATGCAGCACTACGGCACGTACGACGCGTTCAATCTTCGTCACAATGGCGTTGCGGGCCTCGGCGTCCTGTCAGCCCTCAGCCTGCTCGGCTTTGCGCACCTTGCTATGGCGGGAATGTCGGCACCGAAAGTCGTCCGCGGTCCGGTGCGCCTGACCGGACGAAAAGCGTACGCCGCGATAGGACGGATAAGCAAAAAGGAGATCGGGCAGACAGGGGCGGGGATCGACTTTCCCCCTGGCCTCCCCATGAGCCGGGACCGGGAATCGCGCCACTGCCTGATTTCCGGATCTGAGGGATCCGGCAAGACCCAGACGATCCAGCACATGATCCTGGAAGCCACGCGCTGGGGCGACAAGATGCTCATCCTCGACATCAAGGGTGACATGACCGAACGCCTGCCGGGCGAAATCACGCTGATTGCTCCGCAGGACAAGCGATCAGCGGTCTGGGATATCTCAGCCGATTGCGTCACCAAACAGGACGCGCGGGAGCTGGCCGCCCGGTTCATCCCGAAAAGCAGCGACCCGATGTGGGCCGAGGCCGCCCGCGAAATTCTCGTTGTCGGTATCGTCAGCCTCCAGCAAGAAAATGGCGCTGTCTGGACGTGGGGCGATCTCCATGCCCGCGCTCTGCTGGGTGCCGACGCGTTGAAAGACATGGCGCTCACCCATCATCCGGCCGCCGCGCAGATGATTGGCGATCCCGCCAGCAAGACGGCCATGTCCATCCTGACCACATTCAAGGCACATATTCATGTACTCGAAGCGATGGCAGAAGCCTGGAGCGCAGGGGATCAGGACAAGTTCAGCGCTGCGAACTGGCTGACAGACCCCCACGCCACCCAGCCTGTCATCCTGCAACGTGACGGCCGTTACCCCCAGCTGACCAATGCCTGGATTGGCGGACTGGTCAGCCTGTTGTCATCGCATGTCTGCAGCCCTGCATTCGGCGAAAGCGGCGAGCGCCGCATCGGGCTCTTCCTTGACGAGTTTCCACAACTCGAAGCGATGGATGACCTGGCTTCCCTGCTGGACCTTGGACGATCGAAGGGCGTTTGCGTGGTGCTGGCCGCGCAGGATACGTCCCAGATCCGCATCAGGTATGGCCGCGACCGGACCAATGCCTGGCTGTCGATGATCGGCACCCACATCATCGGCCGCATGAACCCCGGCGAAGGGGCCGAGGACATCAGCCGGGCCATCGGCATGCAGGAGATAGAAAGGGACGAACGCAGCAAAAGCCATTCCGGCGGAAACAGTTCTGTCAACATAGCGACCCAGCGCTCGCTGCGGCCTGTGATAACGCCGAGCGAGCTATCGTCTCGTCTTGGCCGCAAGGGTCGCAAGGTCCGGATGCTGGTGCTGGGCTTCGGAGCAAACGTACACGAAGTCAATCTGCAGATCACGATCCTTCCCCCTCAACGTCCGGCCAATGTGCCAGCTGACTGGACCCTGCCAGATCACGCACCACAGGGCACAAATCCCGCGACTGCGCGCCCGGCCTCCCCGGTCCAGCGCCCGCAAAAGGCGGGCCGGCTCTCAGCCGACGACATCGCACGCATTCGCAAACCGAAGCCCAGAAGGGTAAACTGATGGTCGCCTCCATTTCGGCCCGCAAATCGGTGGGCGCCGCCGTCAGTTATTTCAAGCACATGGCCCATGACGAATACTATACCGGCAAGGGTGAGGCCGAAGCGGAAGCTGACGGCGAATGGGACGGCCGGGGCGCCGAACGCCTTGCCCTTGATAGCCCTGTCTTGAAGGCGGACTTCGAAGCGGCCCTGAACGGCATCGACCCGAAGACCGGTGAGCGCCTCACCCAGATTCGAAAGTCGCATGCACCTGGCTGGGACATGACCTTCTCGGCCCCGAGATCGGTCTCCGTCATGTGGGCGCTTTCGCCAGCAGCAGAACGCACCAAAATAGAGGCCGCACATCGCCAGGCCGTTCATGCCGCCACCACGCATCTTGAAGACCATCACGCGTTCACGCGGCGCGGCAAAGGCGGCGCCATCCGCGAGCCGGTCGCCGGGCTGACCATCGCCCGCTTCCACCATCACACGAGCCGCGATCTCGATCCCCAGCTTCACACGCACGCCTTCATCTTCAACACCGCCCCGCGCCGTGACGGAACCTGGGGCAGCCTTGTCAGCCGCGATCTCTACAAGGCTCAGAAGGAAGCCGGCGCAGTCTACCGCGAGCATCTTGCCAACCGGCTCGAACGCGACGGACATGCCGTCGAGCGCTATGGAACGAACTTTCGTCTGAAAGCCATCCCCCGCGACATTGAGCGCGCCTTTTCGAAGCGCAGGCAAGCCATCGAACAGGCCGCCGACACGTACGGCTACCGCACGCCAAAGGGCATGGAACTCGCAGCGCTGCGCACAAGGCAAGCCAAGCGCCCACGGGAGCGTGAGGCGCTGTTCCAGGCCTGGCAGGCAGAGGCCAGAACGCTCGGCTTCGATGTCGCCAGGGCGCGCCAGCAGCAAGCGCAGATCGGCGCCCAATCCCAGCACCTACCGACACGAGGCCCGCAGGTTCATACAAGATCGCCCGCCCGGATCCTGCCGACTGCGCAGCAGTTGATTAGCGCCATCGCGCTTGCTTCGCGGGCCTCATCCAGCATGCAAGGCGTGCAGATAAAGCTGCGTCAGAAAGGCGACGGGCGCGAACGTGAAGCTGAATAGAAGACTTGATCACCTACGGTCAGAATAGATTTGCCGGGCGGGTCAACCGCGCGGAAACGGGATGATCCTGGCATCATCAAGAAAGGCTTCCAATCCCTCTTCGGCAATCGTCCGTTCGAATTCTTCGAAGGCCGCTTCGTCGCTCTCGAACGGATCATCCCACACAATCGAAGTCCCTTTCTGGTTCACCACTTCCAGGGTCCATTCGGCTGCGTGCTCCAGACGCACAATGCACAGCTCGACCGTCATTCCATCCCGCGTGATCCGGCCATTGCGGGACGAGAAGACAAGGTAGGGATCGCGTTCCATGAGTATTCTCCAAGCTGATCAGGGCATCGCCCCCACCCCTTAGTAGCTCGGCGGCACTTGCCGCGAAACTGGAAAAGGATCGAATTTTGACTGTACACGTCGGCCATCCCAACGGTAACGGCCACTTCTGCGCTTTTGAGGGCCTCGCTGTATTCGCCGTGTACACCTTTCGTGTACAGGCTAAACATGCGCATTTCCCTTTAACAGTGGGTGTTCGGGACAAAATCGCACGCGATTTGTCAGCATCGAAGGTGCATAGGGTGTGAAACGAAACATCCCCTTTTGTTCTGCCAATCAGCGGCAGCATCGGGGACAGTCGGTACAGGTCGGGCGTTCGATGCGGATTGGTTTTTGTATTTGCTTTCAGGGGCTTGGCCTCTGCGCGAGGTGAAAATCGATCCACCGTGACAGACTTCAGGGACGGCATCGAACAGGCATGCGGGCTTTCGGATTTTCTCTTCCCCGTGTGTCCTGAAGCTTCCCCAGGATGTGCAAACTTTTTGTCCTGATGGGGAAGCATCGGGAGAGACCCTATGCCTGCCAGACTCAAGAAATCCGCCAGCAATCCGAAAACCATTTCAGCCGACCGATTCGAATGGGACACCGAAGTTCCGGGTCTCGCTCTGCGCCATCGACAAGATCGACAGCCAGCATGGTATATTCAGATTTGGGTGGACGGGCGAAACCTGCGACGCGCGATTGGACCACAGGCATCGTTGAACATCGACCAAGCCCGAGACATGGCCCTCACCCTGATTGCCGAACTCACCGGTCAAACCATTCCAACGACACTTATCCCAGAAACACCAACTTCAACCGTCGCTGATTTTGCAGCCCGGTTTATCGAACACGGAACGCCAAACTGGAAACCTGCCACTTTGAAAGCGCATCGCAGTCTCTTGGCCTGCGCGATCCTTCCTCAGTTTGGGTTCCGGGATGTTGCCTCCGTAACAGCTCAAGAGGTCGCTTCATGGTTTTCGCGGTCACGAGCATCGCAAGGAAGTAGAAACCGCGCCCTCGCCGTTCTCTCGGGTATGATGCGCCATGCGGAAATCCTCGGCCTTCGTCCGCCGGGGTCGAATCCTTGCCAAGGCCTGCGCCGACGAAAGAACAGGTTTCAGGTCCACCAGCTGAGCCGCGAGGATTATGGACGGCTTGGCGAGACCTTGAATCGTATTGAAGACACTGAACCGGTCGTCATCGCGATCATTCGGTTCCTAGCGCTGACGGGGTGCCGCAAGTCTGAAGCGCGGCTTCTGCGGTGGGATATGTTGGACGCAAACCGCGCCGCACTGCCTGACAGCAAGACTGGCCCGCGCGCGATCTGGTTGGGCCGAGCCGCGCTGACCCTCCTCTCTGAACAGCCTCTTCTTTGTGAGTTCGTATTCTCGCTGAAGCATAAGCCTGTTTCACCGGCTCGTATTTCAAAAGCATGGGCAACCATCCGAGACGACATCGGCTTGCCCAGTGTTCGGCTCCACGATCTGCGCCATGGGTTTGCGTCGGTTGCGATCTCGTCAGGTGAGGCGCTGCGCACGGTGTCAGGCTTGCTTGGCCATTCGGAACTGCAAACAACGGCTGGCTATGCCAAATTTGCGGAAGCCCCGGTTCGGCAGGCTGCCGAGCGCGTGGCCTTGCATTTGGAGCGCACCCTTGCAAGGCCTGCTGCGAAAGCCCTGCCGGAACCGCCGCCTCTGGTGGCTGAGTTTCTGGCACACCGATTGTCCGTTAGCGACTTTGCCGCTGAGCGCGGCGTTAGCCTCTCAACGCTCCGCCAAAAGGTGGGTGCTTACAATCGTGTCCGCCGCGCGGCGCTTACAGAGCCGGAGGCGAAGTAATGCGAAAGGAACCAATCTATCTAAGCGACCTTTCCGCCCGCGCTGCGCGCCCCGCCGCCAAGGAGTACACGGTGCCCGACAACCGGCTGAGCGGGTTCGCGTTGCGAGTGCAACCGACTGGAACAAAGTCCTGGGTTCTGCGTCTAAAGATCGACGGCAAGGCAAAGCGAGTCACGCTCGGAAATGCTCAAACCATGAGTGCTGAGGAGGCGCGGGCGCGAGCTCACCACAAGCTCTCAGCGTCCGCGCCTCCGGATATCACATTGCTGGCTTTGAATGATAAACCCGCCATCAAACTGAATGTGCTGGCGCAGCGGTTCCGACAAGCGAAAAAGCGGTCTTGGAAGCCCTCGACCATGAAGGCGGTCAAAACGTATCTCAACAGCGCGATCCTTCCGGCATTGGGTGACTACGCCATCAATCGGCTTTCCACTGCCGATATCGCGGAGTGGTTCTACAGTTACAGCGCCACCAGTCCGGGCGGTGCCAATCAGGCGCTCTCGCATCTACGCAACATGCTGAAGTTTGCGCGCGAAACAGGCATCCTGCCTCCCGATACGCCTGATCCGTCTAAGCCCATTCGTCGTAACACGCGCCGGGCGAGAGGGCGTCTATTGAACAGCCATCAACTGGCAATGCTGGGCGCGTGGCTAAAAGCGCCGCCAATCCGATGGCTCAATGTTGCCGATGCAATTCACTTGATCCTGCTCACGGGGTGCCGCTCCGGCGAAATCGCGAGACTTCGCTGGGACGAAGTCAATGATGATCGACTGAGACTGACGACGACCAAAACCGGCGCACGCGAGGTCGTGTTGTCGAAGCCTGCTCGCATGATACTGGACACCCGGCGAAAGAATGGGAAATCGAGGTTTGTCTTTCCCAAAACCCCGAACTCGAACCTTCCGATAGCCTCGATAGATTCAACCTGGCGCGCCATCCGAACCCAGATCGATTTACCTGAAGACATTCGGTTGCACGATCTTCGTCACACATACGCCAGCCACGCGATCATGACGGGCGAAACGCTGAGCATGGCAGGACAGCTCCTTGGTCACAAACGGCCACAGACAACCGAGATATATGCACATCTGGACGCGCAACACCTAGAACAGGCGGCGGAGAGGATTTCAGCATTGGTGGCGAATTGGATGTCGCTTGAATAGTTTGTCGAATGAAAATGCTGGGTCTCTAATGGCATTGGTGATGTCATTGGCTTCGCCTCAATAATCCGAACTCGCTAGGAGACGAAACAATATCTAATCTGTGAAGGTGGGCCAGTTTACGTCCAATATTTCGCCACGAGGAGCGCCCCGCATCAAAGGACGCGTTTCAGCTCGGTATACGCACCCTTTGTCTGCAAGGTCACAGTCGAAGGGACATCACTTCGATTGCGCCAATACCAGCCGTGGGTACCATCAAACGAAGCGGCTAACTCACCTGCGTCCCCGGTTTCGGCGCGGCCTTTTCGATAGCTAATAAACTCTCCAGCTGTCCCATCAGCGTGCAGATCTGAGTTCAGGTGGCCTTGGTCAACGCTCCATTGATAAGTGGCGGTTTCGCCAGCCTTCATGATGAGTTTGATCTCGGCGGCCTCACCGGGCGCAAGTGTCACCGACACTTCATCTTGCCAGGACGGAGCCGTTGGAGCTGGCTCGGTGGGCGCAGCTTCGACTTCGGCGACTATCGCGCGCGCGCCGTCTGGAACCACAGTGTTATCTAGCGTCTCTTGGAGAACCGCTGTCGTCGCCTCATCAGCTTCTGCTTCTTCAGCAAGCTGTTGCTTAATCTCGCCCATCTCCGTGAGGCCCAGCACTTTACCAATGCCGGTTGGATCAATCGCATATTCAGCAGGCAGCACGACCGTTACAAGCAGGACGGCAGCGACCCCGATTGCGATCAGGGTGGAACGGACAAGCTGACGTGTTGTTGGCAGATCAGCTCGGTTTGGGATGTCTGTGTTATACATTTGAAGTGTCCTCTTAAGAAACAAAATAGCCGGTGAATTGGTAGCCGATCAGCACGAAGCCAGCGGCCATCATCACCATGTTTGCGGTATAGGCGTGTTTGAGGAAGCTCGGGGTTCTGCGCCAAAAACCCATGACAATCAGGATGGCACCAAGGGCGAGAAGCTGCCCCACTTCTACGCCGACATTGAAGGCGAGCAGATTTGGCAACAGTCCGTCCGGTGAAATCTCATAGTCCAGGATTTTCGATGACAGCCCAAAGCCGTGAAAGAAGCCGAAGATAAGTGTGGCGGCCTTGGTATTGGGCTGAACACCGAACCAGCGCTGATACGCCCCCATATTGTCGAGCGCTTTGTAAACAATCGACAGGCCAATAATGGCGTCGATAATGTAGCTATTGATCCCGAAATTGAAGTAGACGCCTGCCAGCATTGTGACCGAATGGCCGATGGCAAACAGGCTGACATAAATGCCGATATGTTTCATCTTGTAGAGGAAGAAGATCACGCCAATTAGGAACAGGATATGGTCGTATCCTGTCACCATATGCTTGGCTCCAAGATAAAGAAACGAGATCAGATTGACCCCGGTTATCTCCTGAATGTAGCCCTTGTCTCCCTCTGCAACGGCATGTGCGAAGGCTTCGCCCGGCATGGCACATAGAAGGATTAGTGCCGCTACAAAGGTTAGAATTGGTCGAACCAATACGCACTGCGATATGGTGTTTTGTCGATTAAGAACCACTGTCTGTCTCCTTCTTGAGTTCCAGCGCATTGAGTGTTTCGCGTTTGCACGCCCTATAGAGGATCACGCTTGGCGATTGGGAACCCTTCAGCATCGATATGGGGCGAAGACCGCAGTCTTGTTCGAGGGCGGTAGATTGTTCAGCGGTCAGGAGCATTAGGGGACCACCCATGGATGTGCAGGCTCCCCATGTCAGGATCGATAACCCCATAATTAGTCGTTGCATATCTAAGTTCCTTGCTCGAAATTGATACCTAACCGCCCAGCGAGCCAGATCGCAGCGAGGTAGAGGCAAATGGTGATCAGGCTGGCGACCGTGAGGGACAGCCAGAAATTGAGACCGCGCTGCATCATGGCGGGCAGGATCAGAAAGAATGGCAGGCTCGGCACAACATACCAAAGGGTTGCGCGCGCATGGGCCGCCACCTGGGCGACATCGCCCCCCGTATCCCGCCACAGCCAAATAATGGCGAGTAACGAGATCAGCGGGAGCGATGCGATGAGGCCGCCAAAGCTTGGATAGCGCCGGGCAACCTCGGAAATGATCGCGATAAGCAGGCCTGATAGTGCAGCTTTGACAATGAGATAAATCATATCTCTACTCCGCTGGTGCTGGCAGCGGCGCGGTTGTCTGCTCTGCGACCCGTTTGTCTAGGGCATGGATGATCCGGTAGAGAGCGGGTAGAACGAGCAGCGTCAGAATGGTCGCCGAGATAATCCCGCCAATCACCACAGTTGCAAGCGGCCTTTGCACTTCGCTTCCGAGCCCGACATTGAGCGCCATCGGCACAAACCCGAGACTTGCGACCAGCGCCGTCATCAGCACCGGACGCAGACGCTGGAGTGCGCCGTCAAAGATTGCCGCATCAAGCGACACACCGTCTTCGCGTTTCTGCCGGATGAAGCTCAGCATCACCACCCCGTTAAGGACCGCGATACCGGACAGCGCAATGAACCCGACACCTGCCGAGATCGACAAAGGCAAATCGCGCAAGGCCAGCGCTGCAACGCCGCCGGTCAGTGCCAGCGGCACGCCCGTGAACACGATACCCGCATCCCGGAACGATCCGAACAGCATCAGCAGAAGCCCGAATATGGTCAGCAACGCAATTGGCACAACGATAGTGAGGCGTTGGCTGGCTGAGACTAATTGCTCCCAGGTGCCGCCATATTCGATCCAGTAGCCCGAAGGCAATTCAGCATCGCTCGCCATGCGAGCCTGCAACTCGGTTATGAACGACCCAAGATCGCGGTCGCGCACATTTGAGGTTACAGTCAGCTTTCGCTTGCCATTCTCGCGGCTGATCTGATTGGGGCCGGGCGCGATCTCGACACTGGCCACTTCAGACAGCGGAACGAACATCGGCCCGTTCCCGCTCCGCCTGCTTTCCGGCAGGGGAAGCGGCAGGCGCTCAATGGCCGAGACATCAGTTCGCAGATATTCCGGAAAGCGCACGACAATATCAAATCGCCTGTCACCCTCGAAATAGCGTCCCGCTGTTTCGCCGCCAAGTGCGATGCCTGCGACGCGCTGTACGTCTCCGATGTCAAGCCCATAGCGGGCGAGCGCGTCGCGGTCTGGATGGATCGAGAGGATAGGCAAGCCCGTGACTTGCTCATATTGGACATCAGCCGCGCCGGGAACCCCGGAGACAATCGCTTCGACGGTTTCAGCCAGCTCCGCGAGCGTATCAAGATCATCGCCATAGATCTTGATGGCAACATCGGCCCTAACGCCCGAGATTAGTTCGTTGAACCGCATCTCGATGGGCTGCGTGATCTCATATTTGCTGCCGGGTATCGCTTCGACGGCCTCCTGAAGTTCAGCCACGAATTGCGGCTTAGGCTTGCGAGGGTCCGGCCATTCCTTGCGTGGTTTCAGTATGATAAACGTGTCGGCGACGCTTGGCGGCACAGGATCGGTCGCGATCTCCGGGGTGCCGATCTTGGCGAAGACACGCTCAACTTCGGGAAGCTGGGCGATACGCCGTTCGAGCATCGACTGCATTTCAACGGCCTGCGTCAAGCTGGTGCCCGGAATACGCAGCGCGTGTAGGGCGATGTCACCCTCATCGAGATTCGGGATAAACTCCGATCCGAGTTTTGTCGCCCCCCATCCAGCAAATCCAACCATGACAAGAGCGGCGATAACGATGGCGTAGCGAGCATTGAGCGCAAAGCGCAATGCCGGGCGGTAAAGAGCGCCCGCACCGCGCATGATCCAGCTCTCTTTTTCAGTCACCTTGCCGCGTATCAGCATTGCCACTGCCGCAGGCACAAATGTCAGCGACAAGATCAAGGCTGATGTTAGGGCGATCACCACGGTAAATGCCATCGGGTGGAACATTTTGCCTTCGATGCCTGTGAGGGCGAAGATTGGCAGATAGACGACGGTAATGATGATCACGCCGAAGATCGACGGCTTGATAACTTCGCTAGACGCCGACGCCGCGAGTGAGAAGCGCTCGTCTCGCGTTAGGAGACGGCCAAGTTTATGCTGGGCTTCGCCAAAGCGGCGCAGGCAGTTTTCAACGATGATCACTGCCCCATCAACGATCAATCCAAAATCGAGCGCGCCAAGGCTCATCAGATTGCCAGACACTTTGTTTTCAACCATTCCCGTCACTGTCATCAACATGGCCAGTGGGATAACGGCTGCTGTGAGCAGTGCGGCACGAATGTTTCCCAGCAACAAGAACAGCACGACGATGACCAATAACGCGCCTTCGGCGAGGTTCTTTTCGACCGTCTTGATCGTCGCATCGACAAGGTTTGTCCGGTTGTAAACCGGCGTGATCGTTACGCCATTCGGCAGGCCGGGCCGGATCACATCAACTTTCGCATCCACTGCGACCGAAACAGTGCGGCTGTTTTCGCCGATCAGCATGAAGGCCGTTCCAAGTATAACCTCTTCGCCATTTTGCGTGGCTGCGCCCGTGCGCAACTCTTCGCCTTCGCGGATGTCTGCGACATCGCCCAGCCGAACGCTGACAACGCCCGTGTCTTTGACCGTTATCGCGCGCAAATCATCAAGGCTGGTCGCCTGTCCGGGCACACGGATCAGATTCTGTTCGCCATTGCGTTCAATATACCCTGCGCCCGTATTGGCATTGTTGCGCTCAACAGCAGCGATGATGTCATTAAGCGAGATGGCGAACCCAGCCATGGCGGCAGGGTCTGGCAGGATGTGGATTTCCTTCTTGAACCCGCCAATCGTGTTGACCTCGGTGACGCCTTCAACGGTGCGGAGTTGCGGTAGCACAACCCAGTCATTCAGCGTGCGGAGGTCCATGGCGTTCCAAAGTGTGCCATCGTCTTTGCGCGCGTCCAGCTCTGCGCTGAGGATATACATATAAATCTCGCCAAGACCGGTCGAAATCGGTCCCGGCTGGGGCGTGATCCCTTGCGGCAGGACGCTTTGAACAGACTGTATGCGTTCGGAGACAAGCTGACGGGCGCGATAAATATCAGTGCCATCGTCAAAGACCACCGTGACCTGGCTGAGACCATAGCGCGAGACCGAGCGCGTATAGTCGAGACCGGGAAGCCCGGATATGGCTGTCTCGATAGGGAATGTTATCCGCTGCTCTGTTTCGAGTGGCGAAAACCCCGGCGCTTCAGTATTGATCTGAACCTGGACGTTGGTGATGTCTGGCACAGCGTCAATCGGGAGGCGGTTGAAGTTCCAGATGCCAAAACCGGCAAGACCCAAAACTACGGCCATGACCAGCCAGCGCTGGCGGATCGAAAATTCGATAATACGTTCGAGCATGTCTGCCCCCTAATGATCGTGGCTGGCGCCGGACTTGTCGATGTCGGCTTTGATGAGGAAGGAGTTTTCGGTGACGTAAATTTCACCGGGGCGGAGGCCGCTAATGACTTCGACCATTTCGCCGTCACGACGTCCAAGTTCGAGCATGCGCACTTCATAGGTCTCGCCGACCTTGGCATATACCACCGTGAAATCCCGGAAACTCTGAAGGCCGGTTTCCCTCACCGCCAGAGGCACCTCATTCTCGGCGATCACCACCTGTGCCATCAGACGCATACCCGGCTGAAGCCCCGCATCTGCTGGAAGTTTTACAACCGCAACACGGGTCTGCGAGTTCGTCCCCGCAATTGGGAGGAACCGGATGATTTTAGTTTCGACGCTCATGTCACCACCCGCGATGCCCAGCCGGACGTTCTGGCCAGTTTTGACCCGCGCCGCATCGCGAGGGAAAACGTGCAGATAGGCTTCAAGTTGTCCGAAGTCCGCGATCACGAACAGCGGGTCACTACCCGCAACGTCCCCGGTATTGGTGTGGCGTTCGAGGATAGTGCCTGATTTTGGTGCCGTTACCATGTATTCCTGCAAGCTGCTGGAGGACTCGATCCGGGCAAGCTGTTGTCCGCGTTGCACACTGTCGCCGACATTGACGCTGACCGACCGCACAGGCCCAGGATAGGTTGCTCTAACGGACGATGTAGCCGCAGGCGCAAGCGTCACTTCACCTGATAGCGTCAGGACATCCTGCACAGTAGCGGGACCAGCAGGTTCAACCATGACGCCCGCTTCGGTTGCCACAGTATCAGGGATGGTCGTGCGTCCTTCAAAGGACTCATATCGCCACGCATGGGTTTTCCCCTCAAAACGGGCCTCAACATCTACCTCGAAAGAATGCGGCTCGGTCACAACGCCATCTCCCATCAGATAGTCCTGGCGTGGTACGAAGTTGAACGTATCCACATTATCCCCAAGACGATGCAGCCTTACCGTCAGATCAACCGATGCCGGACTAATCGGCTTCCCATCCTTGTAGGAATAAATGCGATATTGCGGATCGACGCCTGTTTCAAAAATCGTCATTTCAAGCGCGAATGATCCTTCTACCAGAAGGCGTCCGCCATTTGGTCCTTTTGCATACTCTTCTTCGGTCGCCTCTGCGTCCGCGCTCTGCCCCGCGCTGGTGGAGCCAGCACTGGATGTTCCATCACACGCCCCCACAACGCAAAGCATGAGTGCGGCGACCAATGGTCCGCCAAATTTGTTGAATAGACAGGTCATTTTGGTGTCTCCATGGGCATAGCGGGCACAGCGACCGAAGGGGTCAGGCGGGCCAAGGCAACTTTGTTCAAGATATATGTTCTGAGATGGGCCAGGCGCTCTTCGCGCAAAGCCGCAAAGTCGCGCTGGGCCGCAATGATGTCGAGATAGGAAAACGCACCACGCGCGTAACCATCACGAGCCAAGTCCACAGATTTATTAGCCGCCGGCAGGAGAAGCGTATCAATCCGCTCAATCTCGTCTCTCGCACTTATCGCGGCACGCTGAAAGCCCACAGCTTGCCTAAGTAGTTGCTGGCGGACGAGATCACTTTCGACTTCAATCCGACGCTGGTTAGCGCGGGCTCTGGCAACAGCGGTTTCGCTACGCCCGGCTGATCCAAGCGGGATCGATGCGCCGCCTGTAACAGCAAGATCATCTTCAATGCCAAATTTGCGAAGCCCGACGCTCCACGTCACATCAGGAATGGCCTGACTGCGTTCCAACTCGATCCTCGCCGATGATTGCAGGCGCTCGGCGTCAAGCCTGTCAAGGTCAGGGGTGTAAAGATTGGCCATAACCACAACGGGCGCGGTCAGTTGCGCGTCAATGAAATCAGGATCAATTTCGAAATCATCACTCGCCATCCAATACGTGCCAAGCGCTGCCCGCAGATTGCCTGCCTGCACACTATATCGACGGGCATCTGCTTCGGCCTGTAAGCGGTCTGAGGAAGCTCGCGCGCCCGCAAGCAATGGATCACGTGCCGCGTCGATGCGCTTCTGAATGGCCGCTTCAAGATCGCGTGCGATCACAACACGCTCGCAAGCCAGAGCAATGCGGCGCTTTACTAGAGCGGCTTCCACGTAGAGGGTTTCGACTTCCTCGCGAATATCAAATTGCACCTGTGCCAATTGTGTCTGCGCTAGACCGACGCCGCTGCTCGCAAGCGCCTCACGGGCTTCCCGTTTACCGCCACGTTCCCAGACGCGTGAAAAGCTGCCTGATACTTGTAAACTGTCTATGTTGCTCGCAAGCCCAGTTCCGGGAAAGTCCTCGATCCCTAGCGAGACTGTATACGCAGGCCGCAACGCGGCAATTGCGCGCTCTGTTCTTGCGGTGCGGATTCCAGCCGCGGCGAGTTCTGGACGTAAATCCGTCTCGCCAGCAAGCTGGATTGCGCGCGACAGCGATACAACTTCACGCGCTTCAGCGGAGATACCGCAAGGATCGGTTTGAGCCTGCGCATGCGCAACAGGCATGGTCATCGCCAGCGCGAGACCGAATAATTTTAATGACATTTGACCTTAAACTCCTGACCAAGAACACTTGGCCGACTTACCATTTGGCATGTCGGCAACGCTCTGGGTCAGGCGCGATCAGGGTCCGGATCAGACGGCAACAAGGGTGCCGGATATTGGAAATCGCGATAGCGCGTCTTCAATTGTTCCGACGGAAGTGGCAAATCGAAAGATGCGACGACCACGCCCAACGCGGAACCGTGAAGTTCCGCGCCGTGGTCTCCCTTGTGATCGGTAGGCTTGTGATGGTCAGATGTGTCATGATGGGTCACATCTTCATCGTGCGCACTATGACCAAACTCATGTTCATAGTCGGCATCAATCATAACTTCAGCTACCAATTCTGCGTGCGCAATCGTGTGCACCGCTGGCATCAGCGATCCGAACATCGCAAAGCCGATGCAAAATACAGCTATCGAAAACTGACGCATAAGTTTATTGTAAGCGCACTCAATGAACAAGTAAATAAGAACTGTAGTTATCGCTGCGAGCGTTCTCCATGGTCTTGATGCCGAATAGACTATGGCTTGGCATGTCTGCGGGGTTCAAATACCGCTGCGCGTAGCCAGATGCGTGCCCGGCCTATGCTCGTCAAAGCACTGCGCGTGATCCCCCAAGCTTTCAAGAACTTTGCAAGTTCCTACTTTGCCCCCCGCGCAGGCCGTCACCATGCGTTCAAGCTCGGCTTCTAGCGCTTGAAGTTGGACGATACGCTGGTGCACATCTGCAAGTTGGCATCGCGCGATACGATCAATATGATCACAGTCCGCAATCAAGTTTTCCTGCATGTCGATGAGATCACGGATCGAGTCTATGGGAAAACCAAGCTCACGAGCGTGCCGGATGAAATTCAGGCGCTGAATAGCTGCGGCTTCATAAACTCTCTGGCCGCTTTGAGTACGGTCCGGCTCTGCAATCAGGCCAATCGATTCATAGTACCGGATGGTCGTTACTTTGACCCCGGAAAGGCGGGCGAGCACGCCGATTGTACGTTTATGAGCCATGCGAAGAAAACCTCTTGCATCTACAGTCACTGTAGAGGTTAGGAGGTATTCCTTCAACAAAAATGAAAGAAATCACAATGTCCGACTTATCAGCACCTACTCTCATCCTCATCGCTGCGATGCTGCTTAATGGTGTGTGGACGATTCCGTTCGGAGTTCTCGCCAGCCGAAGTTTTAGACGCCATGGAAAACTCACACCCGCCCTCGCCATCTGGTCCGGCGTTGCCATGCACGGGCATGCAGTGATGACATTTGCCATGGCCTGGCTGGATCGTGGCGGACTTTATGCTCCCAACACCTTCTACATTGCGATTGGCGGCTTCCTTGTCCTCGGAGGTGCCTACGTCATATATCTCGGTCGCAAAGCCTATGGCGATCAGACGCGCGTGTATGGTCTCAAGGAGGATGAATTAATTACGCAAGGCATTTACCGGCGCTCACGCAATCCGCAATACTTTGGATACGGCATAATGTTTCTAGGAGCAGCGTTCGCATCAGGATCAGGATTGGCATTCATCTTCGTCGCCGTATTCGCGCTGATGGTCCATGCAGGTATCACGCTGATAGAGGAACCTCACCTGCACCGCGTGTTTGGCACTGCCTATACAAACTACAGAATTACGGCTGGCCGTTATTTCAAAATGATCCACACCGGCAGCTCGTTAAGGAAGTGATCTGAGACCGAAACTTGCGGCGCACTACGTACATCAATCTAAATTCGCCTGAAACGAATCTTGCGCAACGTGGAATCATATTGGTCTATGAGCGGCCGCATGGGATACTAAGCGCAACTTCATCAATTTTTTGTCGAACGCAAGTTGTCGATTTTTCAATAGGACGAATTTGGGCTGGACGTGTGAAATGGAAGACGGCAGTTGATCGGCGCAAAATTTCAGAGTAGACGTCCTTCTGGGTCGGAAGACCCGAAAGCGCAAAATGCGCTCGACAAGCGATATCGCGATCACAACCCCCGTGACTATTGCTAAAGTTTGACTTGATGTTTCGTCCTTGCACGCATCGTTTAGATGCCTAGGGTGTGACACCCACTTTCCTTCCTACCTGACAAAAACTCAGACCATTCGCCCTGATCAATATTAGACATTTTTTCAGGGCGTCAGAACAGAGCCTCTGTGAAAATTCCTATTTTTCCAGGTAACCATCAATAAATAACATTATGATTGAATACTAACACTATCAATGTTAGTGTCCGAATACGATGTTATTTACCGATGATCCCGCTCCAGATCCTCAGCGCCTGGCTCACCAGATTGCCAGCTATGTCGGTCAGATTCTGCATACGACTATGAAAGTCGAACCTGAATCCGCCCCATCGGATCTGCCGGTCTTTCTGACGCGTGCCTATAGCTTCTACCGCGCGGACATTGTCGGACAGGCGTGCCTTCTGATGCTCGTGAATGATGCGGCCGATACGCCGGGGGATATCGCCAAGCATGTCAGATTGGTCGAAGCGCAGGGCGCTCGGCCAGTGATCGTCGGTATATCAGCGCTAAGCGCTCGTGACCGGTCCCGACTGATCGGACAGCGCGTTTCGTTCATTGTCCCCGGAAACCAGTTCTACGCGCCGGAATTGGGTATGGATTTGCGTGAACATTTCCGGACCCGGAAAGCCGAGACATCCGATAGTCTCTCCCCCGCGGCACAGGCCGTATTTTTTCATTACGTGCTCCGGCGGAATGAGGCAGCGAGCACACCATCCGAACTTGCAAGGGACTTGAATTATTCGCCTATGTCTATTGGGCGGGCTTTCGATGATCTGGTGGCTATTGGTCTTGCCGTCACAGAAAAACATGGGCGGGAGCGCCACCTTCAGTTTCGAGGCGACCGCCGGGAATTGATGGAAAGTGTTCGTTCGCTCCTGCAAAGTCCGGTACGCAGCCGGAAACTGGTCTGGGGACCTCACCCACGTCCACCTATGCTACTCGGTGGCGAGTCAGCACTGTCGGAGTTAACCGACTTATCCCCACCGAAACTGGAGGTCTTTGCGATCGCCGCCATTGAGTGGAAGGGGTTTGCCGCCAGCCATGAATACCAGGAGCATCACTTTGACGAACCGGACTTCGCCGTAGAGACCTGGAGCTATGACCCGGCAGGATTGGCGGATAGGCAGATTGCCGACCCATTGTCCTTGTACGCGCAATTTAGGGATCATGAAGACGAACGGGTGGCCATGGCTGCCGAGCAATTGCTGGAGCGCGTGCCATGGTAGTTGGACTCGATAAGTTCCGTGAGTTTTTCAAGGATTATCCGGATCATTATACAATCATCGGCGGGGCGGCGTGCGACATCCTCTTTGACACGGCCGGCCTCCCCTTCCGCGCCACCAAAGATATTGATGTTGTTCTTTGCATTGAAGTCATCGATGCCGCGTTTGGCGAAACGTTCCGGCACTTTCTGAACGCCGGAGGATATCAGGCTCGCGAACAAAGCGGCGGGCATCGCGAATTCTACCGCTTCCACAAACCGGACGACCCTGAGTTCCCCTTTATGGTCGAACTCTTCTCCAAGGAGCCGGATGGACTCTCACTTCCTGCAGATACCGGCATCATCAGGCTGGATGCCGAAGCTGATATTGTAAGCCTTTCGGCGATCCTCCTTGATCCGGTCTATTTTGATGCTTTGCAGAGCGGCAAGCGTGTGGAAAACGGCGTAACGATCCTCGATCAGTCCATTCTCATCCCGTTCAAGGCGCGCGCCTTTCTGGACCTGACCAAACGGCGGGACGACGGCGACGACAAAGTCAAAGGGGCAGATATCAGGAAGCATCGCAATGATGTGTTCCGCCTCTCACAATTGCTTCCTGGCAATGCCGTCGTGCAGGTCAGCGATCCTCTGCGCGAAGATATGCGCCAATTCCTCAGCGCAATTGAGGAAGAAGGGACGCTGAATCCCAAAGACCTCAAAGTGAGTATGACGCTCGAAGAGGTCATCACATTCCTGCGCAAAGCCTATGGGGCGGAATAGGCGCAACACGCCGGAATTCAAGCGGTCGCCGGGCCGGTACGGCGAGACAGATGCCCATGCGGACTTGATCCACAAAGCGCGTTCAGTCGCCCACAAGCCAACTACCGAAAACAGAATGCGGCCCCATTTGCCTTTGTCAGCAGCGCGAATGTTTTCTATTTACGTTCGCCAAGATGGCCGACTATTCAGATCAGAGCGAAGAATATTCCAAAGGATGCCGCCCTTCAGGAACAGCTTCTGCTTGAGGTCGGCCGTCATTGCGATCGCGTTCAGCGTCACTTCAATGGCCTGGCGCTGCGCATGGGCGACCGGGTCTGCCTTTACGCGCTCAACCCAGCCCGCAACATCAAGCTCCAAAGCTGCTTCAGACATTGAGCGAAATCATCCAGGTTTCGGAAAAACGCGAAGCGAATTCCTTGGACGGATCCAGCTTTCGGGAACTCCCCCGCTGGCCGAATGCTTTCCAACGCTCGATCCCTTCGTGTCTCAATGCCAGGCGCTCGTCCAGAATGTATCCGGCCCGGCTTTTGACGAGATTGCTCGTCGCTGTGTCCACAGCATCAATAATGTCTTCAAGGTGGATTGCCGCATGCTCTTCCCAAACGTCCAGAACGTGGGACATGCCGCCACAAAGATCCGGCTTTTGCAGCATGTCGAGAAACGTTTGTCCGATGGTCGAAATCCGAACCTCGTCGCTTCGGTTTTCGATATAAGCGCCTGCGGTGGTTGATTCATAAACGTGGACTTTCCGGCGCCGAACGCGAGCCGGTGGTTGATTATCCTGAGCGGGAATGGATTGTCTTCGGTCTCGAGCAAAACGCGGTCCATATATGTCCGAAGGCAGGCCTGCGCCGCCTTGCGATCTGGCCTTGTCAGTATCAGCGCATCCGGACTTCTATCTGTAAGTCCCCATCGCTGCATCGCCGAAAGATGCGAGACGTAGCAGGTCGGATCTACCAGACAGACGATATTCTCTGCGGACATATCCGAGACTGTCAGGACGCGAATTATGCGCGCACCATAGTCTCTGTCTGCTCCGATCACGCCGGCGTGCTTCAACCCAAGCCTTAGCCGCGCATAGTCTTCCTGGCTTGGCGTTTCATGCCGCAGATAAAGTTTCTCATCTGCAGAATCCCTGTACATGCGCCAGATCAGACGAAAGACGTCAAACGGGGTCAGAACGGGTTTACCTGTCGCTTCGAGCAGTCCCGAAAGATAGGCCCCTGCGCGGGTCATCTTGTCCGGATAGCTACCAGGGATCTGCCCGTTCACTTTAGCCTGACTACCCCTTATAAGCGTCCCAAGGACGCTTATAAGGGGTAGTCATAATAAAAGCAACTAGCGCTCCCTGCGATCGGGGCAAGTTTTGCTGCCATCCAAAGTCAAGCAAAGTATCTCAGTGTCCGCTAACGTCTAAGAGCATCACACGGCGAGACGTTTTCCAATTCGCTGAAAAGAATTGGGCGTACAGGAATGGATATTGACGCGCGGGTGCTGATGATCACGCCAGGCAACCTGACTTTTGGAAAGCTTCTCCTGCATTGGCTCATAGCCAACAAATCGCGAAAAACTCAAAATGCGCTATCCCACACCTCAGGCCCAGGTATCACCTCGGACCTATCCGGATTGTCTGGTACCTGTAGCGCTATAAGCGATCAAATTCTCAGCCGCGGGTGTCGATCGCACCCTCCCGCGCCACAGCCCGAACCGCTTGCCTCGCGGGGGCCGCCTGGGAAAGGCGCACACCTTCATTCAGAGACGTGCACGGGCTCACCGTCGAAGGCTTTCGGCCAGAAAAGTCGCAAACGGCTTGATGTCCTGATTGGCACTTGCTGCTTCGAGCGCTGCCATATAGGCGTCCCGCTGCTCAACCTTAATGACGAGCCAGGGATAACCAGCCGCTGCCAGCATGACATTCATCAGAAAGCGTGCCGTCCGCCCGTTTCCATCGGGAAAGGGGTGGATATAGACGAAGATAAAATGTCCGAGCACGACCCGCGCTATCACGTCAGTTTCTTCTCGCAGCAGGTTGAAGAAGGCAGGCATCGCATCCCTCACCGCTTCGACATTCAGCGGAACATGCTGTGACCCTCTGATATAGACCGGGTGGTTGCGATAGCCGGCAAGCTGAGCGGCGTTCAGAATACCAGCCTGAACACTTTGCCCGAACAGGGCCTGGTACCACGTTTGAAGATCACGCTTGACGATCTCACCCGGATTCTCCCCATGCATCACATCTCTGACCGACGTTTTGACGGTCTCAAACGCATCGACATATCCTTTAGCCGCCAAAGCGTCGCGCTGCTCTCTGTCGGACGCGATCATGTCCGGATTCCAGTCACCTGAGCTGACTTTCTCAATCAGATCATAGCTGACCTGATATCCCTCAATGGAGAGGGAATGATACGCATCTGACGGCAACACGACATCCATGTTTGCGATATAGGCGTCCGGATCGTTTTGACGTGCCGGTTCTGGAAAATCTGCATCAATGTCTGCTTTCATTTTTGCCCAAAGCAGGCGGATCCTATTCACATAGGGTGAGACGTCTCGCAGAGGGATGGCGAATGCGGCGTCGGCGTCGAAGGGATTGGTTTCTATAACCTTGTTACCTGCGGCAATCATTGCGCTTTCAATTTGGTCAGCAAGGTCGTTCCGCTCAATTGACCGCAGCGCGCCCATGAGGCGCCCGGCGCGAATCACCTGGCTATTTTCCAGCAACAGGCGCAACACGCCAGAGGCATCCTTGACTGCGGCGAGGCAGGTGCGCGCCTCGACGGGGTAATTCCGATAGAACGCCTCTGGCACCGCCACCAGGGCGGCATCGAGGGTATAGACTCGCAGACCATTCAATTGTGTTTGATCCGTTGCATCTGGAAGATCAGCAGCCACGTCGTAGATGCTTGAACCGTGCAACAACCCGGTCGACTTGTTGCTGGCCCCTTTTGCTCGCACCAGAAGTTGATTTGGCACGGTCCAATCTCCGGCGTGAAGCAGAAGGGATTGCTGGGGCGACAAACACCATGCCGTTTCAAATCGATGGGTGAGGTAAGTTTTGCAAAACTCCCAATACGCGGCATACCAAGCGGTCGTATCTCCATCGCGTTCTCCTGGACGAGATGAGAGATACCAGCCTCTCATAACCTGCTTTATGAAACCGGCCTGCTTCAGTCGCTCCATATGCGTGCGGCTCATATCCTGTGTCTGGAACACGGCGCTCCCCTGATCCTGCAGATCTTTCAACACACGTAGAGATTCGGCCAGTTTTTCGTTCGGTTTTGCCATCTGGTTTTCAGCTCAATGTTTTGAGCCCTGTTCCTCGAATAATTGTTCGTAAAAGACGCTATATAATTATTCGTAATAGATGTCTCATATTTATTCGTAAAAGACGACAAATATTTACTCGTAAAAATGGAATGAAAAGCACGACCGAGAATCGAGATCCAAATGCGCTAACCGGCACCGCGTCATGGACGGGGTGCCGGTTAGCGCGATCGCGCAGATTCCTTGCGACTGAATAGAAAGCGCAACACGGACCTGAAAGACGAATGGCGGTGACGGCTCCAGATGGAGCCGTCACCTGATAATTCAGTCCTTCGGGTTCCAGAGGATCACGTGGCGGCCTTTCTTGCCTTTAACGGGCGCAAGGTTCGCGTAGATCTTCCGGGGTCCGATCTGCGGGTCTGCGAGGGTGATCGAGACATAATCGCGTCCCGATGCCTTTGCTTTGCGCATCCAGCCGCCACCGATTTCGGTCGCGGTGTCCCCGGCGAAGATGCGGTAGTCGGGCTGGCCGTCTGCCGCTTTCTCACCGTTCTTCTCGATGCGGATGGGGCTTGTGAGGTTCATCATTGCGAGGGCGCCTTCGAAGCCGGTTTTGGTCTCAGAGACATATCCGAGTGCGTTTGCCATTGTGTATTTCCTTTCGTTTTTGCGCTTGTCTCGGGGACCCCTTGTCCCCGTCGACGCCGGACCGAAAGGACGGCGCAGGACGGGTTTGAACCGCTTGCGGGCGAAACAGCGAGGAGCACCGGCCCGGCGATGAATTTTGATCCGCGAGGAGGCGCAAAGCGGCGGGGAAAATTCTTGCGCCCGGGCCGGTTTCACAGCCCGGCCGGCGTCGTCCAGGTCACACGGCAAGAGACGGGAACAAGGGGGCCGATACGCGAGGCCACAAAACGAATGGAACAGGACTGGCGGACAGTTCCGGATGCAAGGTGGTACCCAAAGACGGGCGATTTTTTGGCGCCCTCATCCATGAACCATAAACTGCCACAGCACCTCAGCATGAAGGAATGATACGCGAAAGCCGCCCGATGCCTGGCATCGGACGACTCCCGATCCGCCAGAAAAGGAGACTGAATCCTAAGGCGGCGTCTGGCTCTGCGCAGGTCTCCGCGTCTGGCTGCGCATTGTCCCGGCCATCCTCGAACAGACCTGCAATCCGTTCCCTGGCTTTAGCAGGCGCGCGTCTCGAGATTCGAGAAGGTCGCACAAAGGCGCTGCGCGGCCCGGCGACCGATCGCGATGGCGTCAGGAAGAAGGTCATCTGCGACGTCCGTCAGGTGTGCATTATCCGAACCCGGATAGTTGGCTTCCACGCCCCATAGACTGATGGCATGCTCGTCCAGTATGACACCGTCCAGCGATACCGAGAGGACAATGCCGCAATAGTACCAGTCATCCCGCCGCCACGCCTCCATGACAGATTCGGCTTTGGCCTGAGCTTCCGCGAAGCGCTGGCGATGGTTCGGCCCGGGGCCGATAAATCCGGGCGCGTCCTTGTAGAGCGAGGGCCAGAATCCGTCCTGGCGCTGGTCGGGTGCATCCGGGCTATCGTCGCGCGCAACGCGCGCGACGATCCGGAACCCGTCCTGTTCGCAAGCGATGCAATCGCCCTCGCATACGAACCTGTCAAAGCGTTCCGTGAAAGCCATCTCTAACGGCTCCAGAACACGTGGACTTCATCGAAGCCCGTCTGGAACACCATGATCTCACCATTGAGGGCCATGTCGCGGGCGAGCGCTGTCCAGTCTATGTAATAGTCGAGCGAAGCCGGGATTTCTGTCCCGCTATCCCGCATGGATTCCTCGGCAAAGTCTGCCGCGCTGCGATATTCTCCGGCATAGTCCTCGAAGGCAGCGCGCGCCTGTTCAAGGTCGTCACCGAAATGCCGATACAGCTTCGCGCCGACCTCGCCATGCTCACCAAGAAAGTCGGCAAGGTCGCAGACGGTTTCGAATGAGGCGTATTCAGACAGGCTTGCGCCTTGAAAGCCCTCATAGTCGTGAATGGCCCATTCCTCGGCATCGGGCTCGGGGCTCGCCGCCAGCATGGCACGCACCCCAGCCCTGATCTCGTCAGGTGTGGTCGCATCAATCCAGCACCCATGCAGGCGCCCATTATTGTAGGCGGCAAGGCAGGCCACGTAGATGCGGGGACGGTCTGGAACCGTGAGAGCGGTAGCTGTTCCAAGGGGCGCAGCGGTTGTAAATTGGTCAGTCATGTCAGTCTCCTTTGCGCCGCCCGGCATTCTTTCCCACATCAGGCGGGGGTGGGCGGCGAAAAGGTGCTCAGCCGGAGCGCATAAGGGCTCCGCGCAAGGGGATAGCCGTAGGTAGGAGACCTAAAGACGCTGACACATGACAATGTCCCGCCCCCTTGTGCGGGGACCGCGCTCTGGTAGACGCACCGTCCGCCCAGACCCGGCTGTTGCGGTAAGATATGGAAGTCTGAGAGACGACAGCTGACAGTGCGCGCACTCAAGCCACGGCTATATAGAAGGTCAAAAACTGGGACTTACGCAGCCGATCTTTTCAGTGCTTTGCTACCCTTTCCAGTGCCCGGGTGGTCCGCATGGTCGCCTAGCATTGACTTGTATTTGTCGGGAAGCCTCGTAGTCCGCTTCGGTGCAGGCACAGCGGTCTGGTTTGGCGGCAACAATATTCGTTTGCTGTTGAGGGGGGTCCTGAGAAGTTGCCGCCTGATTTCACGAGCTAATGTTTCCGCCATCAAGGAAGGTACCGCATTGCCGAGCATCCTTTGCATTTCAGTTCTCCCAGTTTGCACTCGAAGACCATCTGGGAAAGTTTGCAACCGGCACATCTCTTCGAACGTCAACCGTCGGTTATTCCAATGAAACGGGCCTATTGCCGATCCCGGCTGAGCCTGAATTGTCCACGACGGCAGGCGTTTGGACAACTTCAGCAGGAAACTCCAGTAACGGGTCCGCCAACCAAAAAGAGGCGCGCCTTCGTTCCGATTGGTGTGCCACAGATAGTTGTTTCCCTCTGGTATCGTCGGAAGGAGATCTCCCCATTTTCCTCCCACAATTAGGCCCGATAATTCTGTCGGCTCATCAACGTCGTGAAGCGCGTCCCAAGCTGTTGTATAAGGCAGCTGCGTCGAGAAGAGATCTTCATCCGAGATCTGCGGATCGCGATGGGTCGGCTCAGGAAACTTAAACTCCTGACCATCCCTAGCCCCGACAATAAAAATGCGCTCCCGTCGCTGCGGGACGCCAAAGTCGACACAATTCAGAGATTTCCAGACGGGTTTGTAGTTTGTGCCAATCTCGTGGTTGATCGTTTCAATGCTTTCGAGGATGAGCTGCAGACCTTCATCCTTGTTCTTGAATGCCAGACCCGCGACATTTTCAAGCAGAAACGCCTTCGGCTGGGTGTCACGCAAGACTCTCAGGTATCCCGTAAGTGTGTCCGCACGCGGATCATCTAGTCTAAGAGAATCCCCGCGCACCCAGTATGATGATTTTGAGAACGGTTGGCAGGGTGGGCCTCCAAACAGAATATCAGCTTCTCCCTTTTTCAGGCCGGCTGTCTCAAGAATCTTCTTCGATGGCATATCGTTGATATCGGCCTCAAGTACAGGCCATGGTCGATTCAGCCGGATCGTCGAACATGCTGTCGGATCAAGCTCCAGCGCCACGCGGGTCTCGAAGCCAGCAGCTTCAAAGCCAAAATCGAGCCCGCCGATTCCCGAAAAAAGACTTATGGCTTTCATCATAGTGAGATTCTCCGCTATCTGAGACGTAAGGCGATTCTTACTATACCCTATAGGACCCCTTTAAACTGTATTGTCAATACAACATGTTGCGGATTTTTCTCAAAGAAGCGATTCACGATTTCGAACGACGTAGCGGTTGCAAGTTGACTTACGAGCAACTGGCAGCGGCTACCGGATTGTCTGTGTCGACTCTTCAGTCGATCGCCAGTCGAGACGCGTATAATCCCCGCCTGAGCACGATTTCCACGCTGTGCGAAGCTTTGGATTGCGGTCCTGAAATTCTGTTGCGACGCACGCCGATCAAGGTGAGATATCATGACCATCCGGTTTGACTATGCTGCAGCAACAACTCATTTCCTCAAACAGGCAGAACGTGCGTTTGCTGGGGATTTCGACGGATCATGGAGTTCAAAGATTGAGCGGCTGTCAAATCTCTGTGAAGTTGCGAATGTTCGAACACATGTGGCATTCTTGGGGACCGCTATTCTTGCGAAATCACTCAATGCCGAAGTCGATCTGAATACCGTCAAACCCACACATGCCCGCAACCCTGAACGCTCATACCCCGCTCGAACACTCGCTGAAAAGGTATTGGTGCCATGCGCGAATAAGATTGGCATCCATTTGGGTGTTACGGGCCGTGAGCCTTTAAACAATCAGCCATATTTTCGAATGCGATGGCTTGGAGACGAGACGCCTATTCACTCGGCTAGCCGTCCCCCTTTTGAATTCATGCGATCTTTGGTCGATGAACTTCAATCATCAAGTTCGGAAGAGGCTGAGGCTGCGCTGCGCGCATTCATCCATGTTCGCAAATCATATGCGGTTGAGTATTCTTCCTACTCTGGAGCAGTGACTGTGGCGTTGGAAGACTTCGCGCAGACATTGGGTGTGTTCGTCAGTGAAAACTCTGAAAATGGTCGCCGCGCCCAGGCGGTGGCTGCAGGGCTACTCGACTTGGTGGAGGGAACAGAATTTGTTCTGTCCGGTAGAGTAAACGACCCGAGCCGAAAGCATCCTGGCGATGTCTGCGTCGTGAGTAGGGATGACGCTTCAATATTTGTTAAGGCACTAGAAGTTCGGGACAAATCTGTAAGCATGTCCGATGCCTATGTGTTTGCTGGCATTTGTCAGAAACATGGTGTGGCGGATGTGTCCATCCTGATGGTATCACCCAACCAAAGTCCTTTGGATAAAGCCGAACTGACAAAATGGGCGAAAGAACGAGGACTTGGATTTCGACTGTTCTACGGATGGGGCGATATCGTGGAGGAGGCGCTTTTTTGGAGCGAGTTCGCTATGCGACCGGCCGTATCCGCTGCGGCCGAATTTATTGAATTTAGGCTTCGTGAAGTTGAGGTCTCGCGCGCGGGATACGAACTCTGGCAGAAGCTCTTTTATGCCCGTTAGTGTCTAAGAGGATTTGGAGCGGCACCACGTTCCCATTGCAGTGGAATCCGGCGCCCGCGACCCCTCTGGCCAACGGACAGTGGGAAGCGCGGGTGCGTGCCCTGCCGGTGAGCCCCAGCCCCATGCCTGAAGCCGGACTTTCTGATCCCTCAGTGAGACGAGCCAGGCCGGCAAGAAGTACGGCTTTTCACCATCTCAAGACGTCCAGTCCGGCCGAACAGCCCCGGCTCCGGCGGGCAGGTCGCGAAGTAACCAGCACGCTTTCAGAGACTCTCCCTCAGTATGCATTCGTGTGCCTGAGCACTTCTGCTGCCCACCACTGCATCATCTCGACCCGCTCGGCCCAGTAACGTGCCCGGTTATAGATCGCCCTGACCCCTCTCGTATCGACATGTGCGAGTTCTGCCTCGATCGCATCAGGGTTCCAGCGTCCGCTTTCATTGAGCAAGGTCGAGGCCGTTGCCCTGAATCCGTGCGGCGTCATGCGCTCGCCTGGAAAGCCCAGCCGTTCGAGCGCCGCGTTCATCGTGTTCTCGCTCATCGGCCGCTCGGGATCCGTGACGGCAGGTAAGAGATAATCTTCCGGGCCGCTACTGCCGCGAAGATCAAGCAGGATGTGAAGCGCTGCGGGCGACAGGGGCTTGCGATGCTCGCGGCGCATCTTCATGCGCTCGGCCGGAATGGTCCAGACCGCCTTGTTGAAGTCGATCTCCGACCATCTGGCATGCCGGAGCTCTCCGGGACGCGGAAAGAGGAGCGCCATGAGCTTCAGGGCCTTCGCCGCTCCTCCCCTGCCCTCATAGCGCCAGATCGCCCGCACCAGGCGACCAAATTCATCCTCATCGGTGATCGCGGGCATGTGCCGAACTTTCGGCGAAATCAGCGCGCCGCGCAGCACCGGAGTTGGATCGGTCTCCGCCCGGAGCGTTGCCACCGCATAGCGGAACACTTCACCGATCGTGGTGCGCAGGCGCTTGGCAGTTTCATAATTGCCTTTCGACTCGACCACTCTGAGGACAGCGAGGACGTCACGCGGCCGGATATCAGTGATGGGCATTATGCCCAGTTCTTCCCTTGCGAAGCCGAGGAGCCAGACCTTCTTCGAGAGCGTGGTTTCGGCAAGCCCCTCAAGCCTGCGTTTTTCCAGGAACTCGTCGGCGATCACATCAAAAGTTGTCGGCGCACGGCCACGCCTGCGCGCCTTTCGCGACTGTTGAACTGCGCCTGGATCGATGTCCTGCCGGAGGAGGCGCTTTGCATTGTTTCTGAGGGCTCGGGCCTCCTCGAGCGTCACGACAGGCCACGCGCCAAAGGAAAGGGTCTTCTGCTTGCCTTCGAAACGAAAGTTCATGCGCCAGAGCTTCGAACCCGTGGGAGCCACAAAAATATGGAGCCCGCCTCCGTCCGCGCGCTTGTAGGATTTCTCCTGCGGCGCAAAGCCATCGATTTCAGAATCTGTCAGCGGCATGGCCGGTTCGCAGTGTTCAGACGGGCAAAGTCTGAAGCCTACCAAATCGTCGCCCCGCAGGGCAATCGCAGGGGTATAAAAAAGTAAAAATATTAAATGAAAACAAGATACTGGTGCCCAGAAGAGGACTCGAACCTCCACTCCCTTACGAGAACTACGACCTGAACGTAGCGCGTCTACCAATTCCGCCATCTGGGCACGGGGTAGGAAGGCGGGGTATTACGGTTCGAAGCGGGGAACGTCAACGGCAAAACTGCTCTGACCTGACGTCGTTTCAACAGACCTGGAGAGCCACCCTAAAGGGATGCATCTCCTGAGCCGTGCCGGATGACGTCACATGCGCCCGGCCAGGCTTTCCGCCCGCCCGGACACCAGGCTTTCCACCCCCGACATCGCCTCTCTTTCACCCGCCTCCAAATCAAAACCCGCCGCTACGCTCCCCCCATGCTCCAGCACCAACCCGCACAATGCCGTCACCCGCCGCCGGATGAATGGCTCCGTCAGGCCTGTCTCTTCGGCAAACCTTGCCCAGTCCCGCGCCTGGATGTCGTCCAGTGCGGCCCGCTTCGCAATCTTCATCGCAAGGCGCGGACTGAGCTCAGGATAGGCCACGGTCGAAAGGAGGTCATAGAGCGGCGCGAGCGTCGTGCTGCCATCATAGAGGAGGCTGTAATTCTTCCCGTGTGCATCGGCATTGCCGATGATCAGATTGAAAATTGCCGCATCAAAGAGTTTGAGCACTTCGATGGCTGGCCGGGTCGCCACGCGCCGCAGGAGCGTGAACAGATCCCGGAACACCGGGCCGCCATCCGAGGCGTATTTGCGGGCTGACGTGAACCCGAGTGCCTGACAGAAATCCTCCTGGTGCAGGCGCGTGACCGCGCCGTCCTCGCCCATCACGCGGTCATAGCGCCGGACGAGCAGGAAAGGCGCACCTCCGGCCCTGTGGATTTCGACCTCCGCCACATCGAGTCCGATCAGGTGCGCAAGCCGCATTCCAAAGGCCTCGTTTTCGGTCGTGCCTTCGAACCTTGTGATCGGAGGCTTCAGGATGTGCGTTGTCGGCTGGCCCGGCGCCGGCAGCGCGATGCCATCCGGCGTCAGGATTACGGGGAGTTTCGCCTGGGCGCCTGCCAGCGAGAGTCGCAGCCCCTCCTCTCCGGCCAGCATGGGGCGCTTGGGCAGAGAGTCGATCAGGACACGCAGCTCTTTGTCAGACAGAGGTTTTGGCGTGAATGGCCCGTCCAGAGACGGCGGCTCCTCCCCTTCCGGCCAAAGCGACAATGCACCTGCAACTTCCCCGCCCAGCATTTCAAGTAGCCGAAATTCATTGCGCTCAGAGACGCCGAGCGCGGCAGCCACATTCTGTCTCTGGCTTTCCTCTGGCAGGATGCCTTCGAAGAAAGGGAGGCATTCGCGTCGGGAGAACGGCTCCTCCTGTAAAGGCAAGGACACGGAGATCGCCCGAGCATCGCTCCGGGTAAGCCAGGCAGGCAGATAAGCAAAGCCCATCTCGCCATGCACGTCGACCGACAGGGTCCCGACGGCATCCCTGCCCCACCAGAGCGTGAGCGCGCGCGTTGTCATCGGCGATCCTCCGGTGTGGTAATGGTCAGCGCACATCCGAGGGCCGACAGGACATCGAGCATCTTGCCGATCTGCGCCGTCGGCTTGCCGCGTTCGAGCTCAACAAGAAAGCGCAAGCCAACGCCTGAAGCGGCAGCCAGTTCAGGCTGACGCAGGCCCTGAGCCTTGCGTGTCGTCCGGATGAGTTGGCCAATGTCTTCTGGTGTCATGAGCATAATTTCCCGTTCGGGAAATATATGCCTGTCTTAGACTAAATGCAAGAAAAATATCCCGATCAGGAAATTTATGGCAACTCCGTAGACAACGCCCCGTGAACTTTCCTGTTCGGGACATAATATCTACCACACCCATCTCAAAGCCCCAGAATACCCCGTTCGGGATATTTATTGAACAGCAAACCCCACGATCTATATCCCGAAAACTAGAATTCGATCTTCGAGTACTTCCATCTCTATCTCAGTGTAGAATTATTGCAGCCTGATACCCTGTCGTCGCGCCTGGATGCAAAGTCGTTTCGTGACTCGCCAGCAGTCCTGCTTCGTCATTGAAGTGCACCGCATGCGGCATCCAAGCTAAACTGCTATCTTCTTCAAATCGCGCAGGATGCTGACTACAAGATTGTGTGCATTCTCGTTCTCATCTGGCGGGATGACGATTGCCGCGATGACGAGCTTAAGAGCGACGCCTTGAACAGTGGCCGCTGCCAGTTCTGGTAGAGTAGAGAGAAGTTCTTGCCGCGTCTCGAACATCGCATCCAGACGGCGGTCGATCGCGTCCAACTCTGTCGCTTCAGGTACAACGGTACATTGTCGTCGAGAGATGTCGCACCAATAGCGCTCTTGGATGAGATAGGCATCGAGCTTTTGCCAGCGTCTCGTCAGGGCTTCGTGTTCTGCCTCTAGAACGAGCCAAGACTTACAGGCGCTGATCGCGGGGTCTGGGTACGCGGGTATTTCAGATACTAAAGCGACCGCAGCGGACCCCGCTAGGAGTTGTCGCCGAGAAAGCTCGGATCTAGCGCGTGCAGCTGCATTCGCCGCAACAATAGGGCGTCGAGACATGAGTTTACCTTTATGGTACACGTGAGTCGTTTGATATCACGCACCGTAACAGCGTGATCGTTTTATGTAAATATGATCGTAAAAAGAAAATGACTGATCTTACTGCTGCCCAACTTCGTGCTGCCCGCGCCCTTCTTGATTGGACTCAGCCGAAGCTAGCGGAAGTGGCCAAGTTATCGGTGCCGACCGTACGTCGGATGGAGAGTGCCCGCGGACCGTCGGCCAGTACGGTGGCCAATGTCGAAGCCGTGCGCCGCGCTCTGGAAGCAGGAGGTGTTGTCTTCCTTGATCCCCAAGAAACCAAAGATGGCGGGGCTGGGGTTAGATTAAAGGAATAATCCCAAGCTCCGCCTCGCATGTCGGAGGTCGGAGACAAATGTCAGTCCGATTGTAAATTGAGTATTTGCTCTCGGTGAGGTCCGGTGTTTCCACCGCCCTACAATCGACAGGCCAGAATGGGCACAAAGCGGTCAGCCGAACGAATTGAATAATATGTCCGCTCTATCCCGAATTGATCGAAATCTATAGATGCGAGTCGAGGAGCTTTTAAGGAGCGGGTCATTGCAGCGTCAGATGGCTTAGAAATGCGCTTGAGTTTAGAAACCGCCCGGCCAAATTTGTCTGGTGGATGACTTGAAGACTGGTCAGTCGGTAATGCAGGCTAGTGCCCAAACGATTGGTAGCGTCCCATCAGATGGTGTAAATCGTGCGTGCCGTCTCGGCTGCGATCACGGTTTCAGCTGCCCACGCCGGGCAGGCTGAGAACAGGGTTATCGACTATTCGGGCGAGACTTTCCAGTGACAT
>Ga0208768_1000272_pt1 | contig 37106 bp, 73 predicted proteins | sample AntAceMetag02UK1_FD_184760 | JGI IMG/M metagenome (GOLD analysis project Ga0208768, IMG submission 184760) | Saline lake microbial communities from Ace Lake, Antarctica - Antarctic Ace Lake Metagenome 02UK1 (SPAdes) (version 2) | ecosystem: Environmental > Aquatic > Non-marine Saline and...
TATTATCTTCTCATGGGAAAAGACCACCTACTTATCAAGAATTTTCTGCATTAGCTTATGGAACTACAGAAGCAAGTTCAAGAGGAAGTGACCCAACTACAACACAAATGAGTGCAACAGACGATAATTTTACTTCTAAATGGGGTGTTATCCAATCAACTGGTTGTATGTATACTTGGGGTAATCATTTTGGTGGACCAAATGGTTCTTCGGGTTACACTGCTAATACTGAAGGTCGTGGTTCAACTTATAGTCTATCTAACGTCGTGCTGCTCGGTGGTCGTTGGAGTAATACTTCTGACTCTGGATCACGTTTTTCTGAATGGAGTGTTGCTCCTACTTATTCTTATCTCAATGTTGGGTCTCGTGGCGTCTGCAATCATAAGGTAGGAGAATAATATGAAATATATAATTAACACTAGACAAGACTTAAATAATATTCAAGGCACACCTGAATATAATGAATTTATTATTTTACTAAAAGGTACTATGAGTAGAAAGCAAAACATTCAAACCTATCCTGATAACTATAATGAACCTGATTATGATGGTGCAACACTAGAACCTATTTGGACTGATATAGAAGATTTATCTACTATTGAAAGATTTGAATTTACTAAAGGAGATTTTTAATAATGGCATATATAGGCAGAGATATTTTTATAAACAATAAGTATAAAACTTGGCATGATAATATTATAGCTAAAGCTAAAAACAGAACATTAGAAGGATATAAAGAAGTTCATCATATTATACCTAAAAGCTGTGGTGGAACTAATGACAAATCTAACTTAGTACCTTTGGCGGCTAGAGAACATTATATAATACATATGTTATTACCATATTTTACAGCAGGTCAAACTAAACATAAAATGTTAAATGCCTTTATATTTATGACTGCTAAATCTAAAGCCTGTAAAAGAGATTATAAAATTAACTCAAGAGTATATGAAAAATTAAAAAGTGAATTTAGTAAATCATTAAAAGGAAGAAGATTAACTCCTGAATGGAAAGCAAAAATATCTAAAACATTAACAGGAACTAAATTACCAGAATCTGTTAAAAGAAAAATTAGCTTAGGAAATATGGGTAGAAAAGTTAGCGAAAAAAACAAATTAGCTACTTCTATTCGTAGTATGGGTAATAAATATAGTCTTGGAAAAAAAGTATCATTAGAAACTAGGAATAAAATATCTATAGCACATACTGGTAAAAAACTTATAGAAGAAACTAAAGCTAAAATTAAATATGCTAGACAATTTCAAGTATGTTCATGGGAACAAAGAAAGAATTATAGTAAAATATATTCAAATCTTATCTGGGTTAATAAAGATAATAAATCTAAAAGAGTTAACAAAGAATTAAAACAAGAGTATTTGAATAAAGGTTATAAACTTGGTAGAGATACTTCTTATATGACTAAAGAATTAAGAAATATTTTTTCTCAAAAAACAAAAGCATATTGGGAAAGGAGGGTTGCTTAGTTGCCTTACGTTGGAAAAACCCCTGTTATTGGAAACTTTTTAATACTAGATAGCATATCTACTTCTGCAACAGATACCTTTGCTCTAACATCAGCTTCAGTGGCTTATGCACCTCAAAGTGCTAACCATTGTATCGTAAGTTTAAACGGAGTAATTCAAGCACCTATATCTTCATTCACTATTTCAGGAACTAATATTATATTTGCTTCTGCTTTAACTACAGATGACACTATAGATTTTATTCAGGTATTAGGAGATACTTTAAGTATTGGTACACCTTCTGATGGTACAGTAGGTATCGCTAAACTTTCAGCTACAGGAACTAAAGATGGAACTACCTTTTTAAGAGGTGATAATACTTTTGCAGCTGCTGGTGGTGGTGGAGTTACTAATGCACAATCTTTTCAAATAACTTCTGATACAGCCATATCAGGAAGTGGATATCTTTCTGCTAATTGGGGTACTAACTCTGGTGGTGGTGTAAGCACCTATTCAAATAAAGGAACATTAGTATCTCAAAGTAGTGGAACTTTTTCTATGAGTGCTACAGGTTATTATTTTGTTATATGGAATTTATCTGCCAATTTTACAGTTTCAGGAAGTCAAGATTCAGCAACTTGGGATATTTTAGGCACATCCAATAATTCAACATATGAAAGTATAGGTCAAAGTTTTGAATCATATGATTACGCAGAACATCGAACAAACGCTACTTCTATACAAGTTCTATTTAACTGTAATGATGTATCTAATGATAAGTTAAGATTTGGTTATGGCAGTGGAAATGGACATGATGGAGTAACTGTATATGGAAATTCTACAACACCTAGAACATGGGTAAGTTTTATAAGATTAGGAGATAGTGTATAATGAATAATTTAAAAAAATTAATACTTGCAATAAAAAAAATAAATTCAAATGCAGAATTTGAAGCAACTGATGTTGATAATATTATTTGGAAAAATGGAACAACTCCTATTTCTAAAGAAAATATAGAAGCACAGTACGCAACAGTTGAAGCAGAGGAAACATCAAAAATAGATAAAAAAGCATCTGCAGTAACTAAGCTAAAAGCATTAGGCTTAGATGATGATGAAATTAACGCAATTATAGGAGCTTAAATGGCTCTAGTAACTGTTTCTAACAATTCCCTGACTGCGGTAACTGCAATACCTGCGTCTATCCCAACAGGTGCATTAACTTTAATTAAATCCATTACAGCTAGTTCTTCTGCAAGTATATCCTTTGTAGATGGTACAGATGGAGTGGTGCTAGATGATACTTATAGTTCTTATATATTTAAGTTTATTAATATTCACCCACAAAATGATGCTAGAGGTTTTTATGTTAATTTTAGTATTGATGGTGGTAGTAATTATAATGTTGTTAAAACTACTACTTGTTTTTTAGCAAGACTCAGTGAAGCAGGAACAGGTGCAGATTTACAATATAAAACTGGAGAAGATTTAGCACAAAGCACAGCAGACCAAATATTAAACCAAGAAGTAGGAAATGGTGCAGATGAATCAGTTAGTGGTAGTATGCAATTATTTAATCCATCAAGTACAACTTATGTTAAACATTTTATTAGTAGAACAAGTGGATATGAAGGTAATTTTAGTGGTGAATATGATTGGCACACTGCTGGTTATTGTAACACTACATCAGCAATAGACGCAGTTATTTTTAAATTTAATTCATCTAACATAGATGATGGAATAATTAAAATGTATGGGATTAAATAATGGGATTAACTAAATTAAATAATATATCAGTAGAAGATGTAACTAGCATACCAGTTGCTTTAGGAGATATGGTATTAGTATCTAGTGCAACTGCTAGTGCTTCTGCTTCTGTGGAGTTTACACTAGGGGATTATAAGGAGTATAAGTTTTTCTTTGTGAATATGCACCCTTCTACTACTTCATTTTTTCAATTTAATTTGAGTACAGATAATGGAAGTAACTACAATGTTGTTAAAACTACTACAAACTTTATTTCTTACCATAATGAATCAGGAGCAGATTCTGCATTAGCATATAATGGTGGTAGCGATTTAGCACAAGAAACAGGCGACCAGCGTTTAGGTAGTTTAAAAACAGATAATGATGCAAATTTGGGTGGCACTATGCAATTATTTAATCCTTCTTCAACAACCTTTGTAAAGCATTTTATAACAAGAACTCAAAATTCAAATATTCCTTATTCAGAAGAATATTATGTAGCTGGATATGCAAATACGACTAGTGCGGTAAATAAAATTATTTTTAGACAAGCTAGTGGAAACATAGACGCAGGAAAAATCTTGATGTACGGAATTAATTAATATAAAATAGGAGAACATATGGCACATAAACTAGTAAATGGAATACAAATACCGCTAACAGCAGAAGAAATATCTGCAAGACAAGCTGATGAAGTTACTTGGAATGCTGGTGCATTTGATAGAGCAATAGCTGATTTAAGAAGTAACAGGAATAGAGCTTTAAAAGATTCTGATTGGTCTGTATTAACAGACGTTACTTTAACCCCAGCTGAAAAAGCTGCGTGGATGAATTATAGAACTTTATTAAGAAACATAACTGATGGGTTAGATACTGTAGATGAAGTACAATCAACAACCTTACCTGTTGCACCATAAAAACATGGCTAAACAATCTCCAACAGAAGTTAAATTAGAGTTTATCTGCAGAGAGATTAAAGAATTAAAAGAAGAACAAAAACTATTAAGATCTGACATCAACAAAGGCAAAGGTGCTTTATGGCTGTTGCTTATTATTGCTGGTCTGGTTACTGGTTTTATGGAATGGTTTAATGGCTAATACTTATAAGAACTCAATGTTTGACTTAACTGTTACAACCAAAGTAACAGTATATACTTGTCCTGCTAATACTACAGCGTTAATAAAAACCATCCAAGTTACCAATATAGATACTGGTAATATAGAATTAGAATCATTCGTAACTGACAGTTCAGACTCTGATGCTGAACATGAAATAGCTCATGTTACAATTGCATCCAAAACAGTAGACAATATAGCAAAAGGCACTATAGTATTAGAAGCAGGAGATACATTAAAATTACAAGCAGCAACAGCTGATAAAATTGCAGGGATAATAAGTTTAGTTGAAATAGATTTTTAAATGATTAAGTTAGTTGGAATACCAAAAGATACCATTGATAAGGTCTGGGCTAGGGTAGAAAACGACATAATAGCAGCGTTAGACAGATCTGGAAATTGGGCTAATTATACTTATTTTTACGACAGGTGCAAAGAAGGAAAATATCAATTATGGATTCTTTGGGATAAAGACGAACCTATTCATGTTAAAAAATACTACGGAATAGTTGTTACTGAGATAATTCAAAGACAGCTTCAAAAGTGTTGTCTTATAAAGATTATGACAGGTCACCATAGAGAAAAATGGCAACATCTGTTAAAAGACATAGAGGTATGGGCAGCGTTGAATAATTGTGATAAGATGGAGCTTATGGCGAGGCCAGGTTGGGAAAGAATTTTAAAGAATTTTAAGTACTCTAAAAGTCATGTACTATTAGAGAAACCATTAAAAAAACAAAAGGAGAATAAATAATGTCAAGTGGATCAGATGGTGGCAATGACACTACAGTAAATACAACTTCAGAGCCTTACGCACCAGCAATGCCAGCACTAAACCAAATTATTGGTGAAGCTGGAACTATCTATGGAGCAGGCCCAAATTATGTTGCACCCAATGCTTTAACAATGGAAGGTTTAGCCTCTCAAGAAACAATGGGCAGAGCAGCAAATACACAACTTGCAGATACTGTTGCAGGTAAATACTCTAATCCTTTTTTATCTCCTATTATTCAAGCTGCTGCAAACGATGTTTATTCTGGAGTTGCTAGTCAGTTTAGTGGTGCAGGAAGAACTCCTGGTGGAGTAACTTCTCAACAACAAGTTGCAGGTCAAATTGCACAACAAGCAATGCCTTATGCGTTTCAATCTTATGAAAACGAAAGAGGAAGACAATTACAAACTGCAGCAGGCGCAAACAGTTTAACTTCAGTAGGACAAACTTTAGAAGGATATGAAAGACAAAGACAACAAGCTCCTTATGAAAATTTATTGCAGTACGCAAATGTTATTAATCCTGTAGCTAGGGGTGGCGCACAAGGAACACAACAAAGTATTGGGCCTCAACGTAATGCCTTCTCATCTGCAGCAGGTGGTGCAATGATGGGTGGAAGTATCGGAAGCATGATTGGTGGCTCAACAGGGGCTATGTATGGAGCAGGATTAGGTGCTTTAGGAGGCTTATTATAATGGATAGAATAAGAAAATTATACTATGATTTACAAGTAAGAGTACGAGAAAATCCAATAAAACCTATTATCATACTATACATTTTATTTATTGTTTCTATAATTCTATAAGGAGTAAAATGGATCCAGAACAAGAATTTACTTATTCTTATCAATGCGGTGGCGGTGATGGCGGAGATTCTAGTGGAGAATCACAAGGCCCAGATGCAGCTCAAGGAAGTGGTTCAAATGTAGGAACAAGTACAGCTTCTGGAAATAGTTCAACTTCTAATTCAGACGGAACAGATAACGAAGAATCGGATCCAGGTGGTGCTAATACAAGCACAGGATCAAGTACAGGAACAAGCAGTGACAGCGAAAGTGGCGGTTACGTTTCTAATCAAGACTTTTCACAATCACAACCTGACTATAACTTTAGAGATGACGATGGTAATTATGGTGGTGGATATTCAGAAAGTGTTGCAGATCAATTAGGCATAGATACTTCAATGGATACCTCCTATGCTGGTGGTATTGATTATAATACTGCAGATGAAGAAAATCAAAGAGCAATAGCAGATATTGAAGCACAAGGTGGTTATGGTACAAGTGCAGTGGGACTTAAAGGATGGACAAACAATCTTAGATCAAATTTTTTAACTAATCCTTCTGGATTTATGATGGGAACTCAAAGTATGCTTGGTTTAGGTATGCTTGCGTTAAATGCAACTCCTACAGTAATAGGACTTAAAGATCGTATAAATGAAAAATTTACTGGTGTTTTTGATGATGTGGGAAGTATTTTTGACAGACCAACTAATTATGATCCAGCAGTATTTAATACTGGAGGAGATAGCGATGGTGGAAATCAAAGTGATTTTGGTGGTATAATATCAGAACAAATTAATACACAATTACCAGACTCTGTAGCTGGTAAGTATTATGCACAACAACATGGATTATTAGGCAAGTCAGTTATGGATGATTATCAAAAAGCAAAAGCAAGCATAAACCAAACAACTCAAAGTGCTGGAAACCTACAACAAGTAGCTACGACTTCAAATCCATTCTTTGATTTTTTAGAAGCTAACAACTTAAACAGAGGTATATTGTAATGGGGTTAATAGACGAATTATTTTCAAAAAGCACAGGAATGAAAAGCCTTTTAGGAGATCAAATAAATACTCCTATATCTAAAGAAAGTTTAGGTGGTGGTGGAAGGTCTTATGATCCAAATCAACAAGCTATATCGCAAGATGAATTTTACCAAAAAAAAGCAGACGATAACAAACAAAGAGGTCAGCAAATTTCAGATTATCTTAAACCAGAACCATTTGACCCAAAAAAACTTGGCAGTGGTTCTCGTGGATATAATATAGATATACCCAATGGTGAAGTTCCACCAGCAGAAACAGATGCTGAAGATGGTATTACTAATTATGCCAAAGCAGATCCAAAAGGTTTTTTTAAAATGTTTGGTCAGTCATTAGAACAAATGTCTGCAAATTGGAAAGATAAAGGTGGCTTTGAAGCATTAATGGCTAACCCTGCATTTACAGTTGGTGCAGCACTTTTAAAAAGTGGTAGTCAAGGTAAAAGTATTGGTGCAGGTGCAATAGATTCTCTTGTTACTGGAGGAGCTATATCTAAACAATACGCAGATCAAATCAAAGCAAGGTCAAAAGTATTAGCTCCTATTTCTCAAGATCAAAGAGATTCAGTAGCAGCAGTATTGGCAGAAGATAATTATTACGAACCTAACTTTTTAGAAAGTTTAGCAAAAGGAAATCAATCTGCTAAATTTAGAGAAAGTCTTGATGACATTGCTGACAGAGCAGACAAACTTGCTAAAATAGAATCACGTCAAAAGGGTGGTAAAGAAATAAGATATGGAAGAAAACATATCAGACAAGCATTAAAACAACTAGAAGACGAAGGAGTTCTTAAAAAAAGAGATCCTTCATTTTTTGGTATTATTGGTGGTAGTATTCAATCTAAAAAAGGAATTAAAGCTAGAGCAGAAGGTGGCCCAATTCAATCTGGTCAAGATTATGTAGTAGGTGAAGAAGGCCCAGAAATGTTTGTATCAGAAACCAATGGTACTATTATTAATAATGATGATTCTAAAGTTGTAAGTATGTTGTTGGAGTCTAATCCACAACTTAAGAATGTATCTAAAGCAAGAGCAGTAAAAATCTTAAAAGCAAGATTTCCTGATTACTTTTAATGAACTATAGCAAATTTGCAAGATTTAGAACAGTAGGAAAGAAACCTACAGTACAAAAATTTCCTGCACAAAAAGCACCTAAAGTATCTTCATCTTTTGATGATATGTTAAAAAAATCTAAAACAACTAAGTTACGTACTAGTTTTGGATCTGATATGCCTAAGTCTTTTTATGAAAGACCACCTCTTGTTTCTTTATCACAAGAAAGAATTTCTAAAGTTGGAAGACGTGTAGAAAGCGGAGCATTTGGAAGAATGTCTAAAATAAGAACTGCTGCTGCATCTCGCATTAAAGCTAAACGTGATATATTTGGTAAAGAAAAAACTAAACTGTTTGTAAGAACTAACAGTGGTTTAAAACAAACTCCTTTTGGAAAAAGAGTTAAAGCTAAAGTTTCTTCTTTACAAACTAGAGCATTTAAACTAGCTGAAAAAAAAGGTACAAAAGTTGAAGCTAAAATGTCTCAAAAATTAGGAATTACATCTAAAAGATTTGGAAGTAAAAAAACAGAATATAAAAATGAATTATCTTCTTCAGAAAGTAGAGAGTTAGGTTTTGCACCAAAACAATCTTCTAGTTCAAAGTATTTAAACTTGTCTTCTAAATATACACCAGGAGAAAAAATTACATATAAAATAAACAAATTTTCACAAGATTATAAATTTGATAAAACTATGAGAAAAAGTAACCCAAGATCAAAGGTTTCATATTACGATTCTGTTACTGGAAAGTTAAAAACTAAAAAAAAGTAAATAATGTCAAATGAGTTATATCTTAACGATACAAATCTGCAAGATCCTATTCAAGACCTTAAAGATCCCATACAAGATCCTACACAAGTAAAAGAAGAAGTACCGCCTGGGTTTTTCTCAACCCTTAGAAATCCACTAGAATTAATTTTTGAAGAATCTTTACCTGCATCTTTATATCAGTACGCAACTGGTAATACTAAAAAAGTACAAGCAGAAAAAGCATTTAAGTTTCTACAAACAAATCCTCAATTACAAAACACTGGTCAGTATAAAGAAGCTGAACGTATCTATAAAAAGTTTGGTTATCTTTTAGAAGAAGGTGAGCAGTCTTTTGATGCTGGAGAAATACTTAAAATGGCTAAAAAGTACCCAAGTGTAGTAGGTGCTGAATTAGTTAATATGCTTGTTGCAGATCCTTATTTATTGTTATTGCCAAGTACTATGTTTTCTAGATTAGGTAGAGGTATAGTTAACGCAACCAGATTGTCTTATAACAATAAGTTTAAAGCAGTTAAGCGTGTTAAAAAACTAGGTATGCAAGAAGCTATTAAAGATATTAAAGTAGGTGCTATGGCTAGTACTCTATTGCCTTTTGCTTTTAGTACAGGTCTACAGCTTGGAGAAAGAGGAGAGATAGATGGTAACAGAACAACAGCAGAAACTACATTTGGTGCTACTGCAGGTTTATTAATATCAACAGCATTAGGCGGTATATCTGCACTTACTTCTAAAACAACTTACATTAATCAACCTAAAATAAACCAAGCTATTATCAATAGGTTAAACAAATACCAAAAATTAGATGATGGTATTAAGATTAATGAAAATGGTAATTATCAAATTACTGATGATTTGTTTAATGATATTAAAAAAGATTTAAAAGATTTTTCTCCTCAAAAGTTAGAGGCATTTAAGGCAAAAATAGATACTGGTGTAAGAGAAGTATTAGAAAATGGTAGAGATAGTATTAAGTCTAGTTTAGTTAAAGCAACTACATTTGGTGGTGTAGCAGCTACTGCTCAATTTTTAACTGAAAAAGATGACAAAGTGGTAGAATCTATTAAAGGATTTGCTGTAGGAGCAGGTGCTTATGCATTAATTAGAGGTGCTGGTAAACTGTTTGGTCAAGCTAAAAAGTTAGCTCCTATGGAACTAGATTTTGAACGTATGACTGATGCAATATTAGTGCAGCAAAACAAAGTTAATAGTAATGCTGTTAATTTTACAAGCAAAATAAAAGATCTTTTGCCTGATCCTTCTGACAGAATTAAAGTATTTCACAACATTAATAAAACTAAAGTTAATAACAAATTAGAATATAATAAATCAGGAAGAATTATACCTGACTCAGAATTAAATGGTAAGCAAATAGAAGCTAAACAATTAATTAACAAGTACTTTGATACAATGTATAACAGTTTAACTAAAGAATTAGACAATCTTAATTTTCAAATTAATTACAGATCAGCATATACTCCATTAATATTTGAAGGATTTGCTGGTGGAACAACTAAAGATTTTGGAGAAAAAATATTTGGATCCTCTGTTAAAACTTCTAGATTTTTTAAAAATAGAATATTTGATAATATTAACGATGCATTAGAAAGTGGACAAAAAATAAAAGTTGGTATGGACGATCCTGCCAAACTTATACAAGCATATACTTTTGCAGCATCTAAAGCATTAGCTAATAGAAATATTATTAATTACTTAAAAGGCAAAAGACACGTAATAGGCAAGACTAAATCAGGCTACCCTATTTCTCACAAAGCAATATATGAATCTGAAAATCTTATACCAGAACAATTTAGAGATGGTTCGTTTAAAGAGTTTAGACATCCTTTATTAGATAAAAACAAAGCATATTTTGTTCATCAAGATGTAGAAAAATCATTAAAAATGTTATTTGAAGCAAAGTCAGAAAGTGAATTGATGGGCGCAATATTTAACACTAACCTTATGATGAAACGATCTGCTGTAGGTTTTTCATTCTTTCATGCTGGTGCATTAGTAGAGTCTATGATTTTTGCTGGAGTTCCTTTTAAAGTAGTTGGACAGTTTCTTAAACCAAGATCTAAAAATCAAATTATGAATATGGTCGACAATCCAAATCTTACTTTAGAAAACTTTACTTTTGCTAAAGAAGCATCTGAAAAACTAGGATTCAAAGACATTGTTTCTTTTGCTAGATCATCTAGATTAGAAATATCTACACCTGAAGATGTAGGTTATGACAGATTTTATGCCATAATGCAGAAAATAGACAATGACTTTTTTAAGCCGCATTTTGGACTTAAACCAATGGCTAAAGTAGAAAAAGTATACAAATGGTTTGATAGAATCACTTGGGATAGAATATTTACACAAGCTAAACTATACACTTTCTTAAGACAGCTAGATAATATTGTAGAACCTGGAGATACTATGTCTTCTATTTATGCAAAAGCTAGAAAATCTGCACAATTTACTAACGATGCTTTTGGTGGACAAAACTGGGAAGCTATTACACAAGGTATTACTAATCCTACCTACAAAAAATTAGCACAAACTACATTTAATCCTGGGTCTAGAGGTTACTTACAGTTATTGTTCTTTGCACCTGACTGGACTATTTCTAACTTAAGAATTATAGGTAAGTCACTTCCTGGATTTAATTCAGATCCAGTAGCTAGACGTATGTATCAGTATTATTTTTTACGTGCATCTTTAATGTATGCAACTATAGGTACTGGTTTAAACTATATGTTTAGCGGTCACTCTCAATTAGAAAATAAAGATCCTACTAGAATAGATCTTGGTAATGGACAAGTACTTACATTTAGTAAACAATTAATGGAGCCATTTCATTGGATTACAGATCCTCAAAATACTGGACTTAAAAAAATAGGATCTCTACCAAGAGGTGTAATTGAAATACTTACTAATAAAGAATACTTAACTACTAAATGGAGTCCTAATTTAACAACTAAAGACGACAATGCTATTGAGAAAGCTATTAAAATTGGTGGTAAAGCAGGAGAAAAATTCTTACCTATTTGGCTGCTTAACTCTACTCGTTCAATTTCAAACGCATTAGAAAAAGAAGGAATAAGTTCTGATTTAGCAAGTGAAGTTGCTTTAGATTTTGTTCTTGGACAAAGTGGTCATCCAAGGTATAAAGGCCCTCGTACAAGTTCATATAAACTAAAAGGATTAGTTAGATCTCCTTACGAAACATTATTTTAATGGAATATGTATTTATTATAGTATTAAAAATATGCACCTTTCAAGGATGCACTGAAATATTTACAGACAATATACAATATAAAACTGAAAAAATTTGTTTTGATAAAGCATTAAAAAAGTCTGTAGAAATTAGTGAAGAATTAGTTAATTACAAATCATTTGATGGAATTATGTATTCAATTGAATATGACTGTGAAAAAGAACTTAAATTTAGTATCTAGATTTACAAAACAAATACTAGTATAAATTGTGTATGTATAAAAAAATACTTGTCATATCTGACACACACGTTCCTTATCATCACAGGGACTTACTTCCTTTTTTAAGAGAAGCTAAAAAACAAATCAACCCAGATAAAGTAGTACACATCGGTGATGAATTAGATAAACACGCTTTATCATTTCACGACTCTGATCCTGACTTACCTAGTGCAGGAGATGAACTAAGAATATCATTGCCAATAATAAAAGAAATAGAGAAACTATTTCCTGAAGTAGATCTTCTTGACTCCAATCATGGATCACTTGTTTACAGAAGATCATTAAAGCATGGAATCCCAAAAGCATATTTAAAACATTACAATGATTTCTTGCAAGTTGGTAAAGGATGGAAATGGCATGATGACTTAACCCTCAAGACTCCTCTTGGGCCAGTTTATTTTTGTCATGGTAAAGTTGCAGATGTATTAACACTTGCTCAATCTATGGGTATGAGTTGCGTACAAGGACATTATCACAGTTCTTTTAACATTAAATTCTATGGTAATTCTTTAGGGTTATATTATGGGTTACAAGTAGGGTGTTTAATAGACAAAGACTCTTTAGCCTTTAGATATAACAAGACTCAAAGGTCTAGACCTATTATAGGATGTGCTGGTATAATAGACGGGTTACCTAAACTTATACCAATGGTGTTAGACAAAAATGGAAGATGGATCGGAAAACTTTATACCTAGAGGGATTAGAAATAATAATCCAGGAAATATAAAGAAAAATAATGTTGAATGGGAAGGACTCGCTCCCGAAGATGAGCAAATAGATAATACATTTTTTGTATTTTCTGCTGCTAAATATGGAGTTAGAGCATTAAGTAAAATTCTTATTACCTACAGATCGTATGGATTAAATAATATTTACTCTATTATTAATCGTTACGCACCACCTTCTGAAAACGATACAGAGGCTTATCAAAGTTTCCTATCTAAAGAAACTGGACATGGAGTTCTTACAAATTTAGAAAATACTATCGAAGATTACTTACCTATTGTTAAGGGTATTATCTTAATGGAAAACGGAGTGCAACCTTATAGCGAAGAAGAAATCTTAGAAGGTATGTATTTAGCATGGAATCAATAATCAAATATATTAATCACATTGCTGGAAGAATTGAAAACTATACTTGGCGTAAGTTGTATGCCAACAAATGTAAACGAAAACATAATTGTAGGTGTAAATGAAGAGTGCAGCTTGGCAGCGTAAAGAAGGAAAGAATCCTAAAGGTGGTTTAAATGCTAAAGGTCGTGCAAGTTACAAACGTCAAACTGGTGGTACACTCAAAGCCCCTAGTAAAAAAGTTGGAAACAAACGTAGAGCATCTTTCTGTGCAAGAATGAAAGGCATGAAAAGTAAACTTACTTCTGCCAAAACAGCAAGAGATCCTAACAGTAGAATTAATAAATCATTAAGAGCCTGGAATTGCTAGTATGTGGTTAAATTTAATTGGCATGGCAGTTAAGACTGGTGCTGAAGTTTATAAAAATAAAAAACAATCTGAAGCATTAGAATCTCAAGCTAAGAAGCTACACTATGAGAAGATGGCTAGAGGAGAGATTGAATATACAGGTAAGATTTTAGATAGTCAAAAGGGTGATTACAAAGATGAGTTTGTTTTAATACTTATTTCTGTTCCAATTATATTGCTTTTTTGGAGTGTATTTAGTGATGATCCTAAGATTCAAGAAAAGGTTGCATTGTTCTTTGAGCATTTTAATAACCTACCATTTTGGTTCCAAGCATTATGGGTTTCTGTTTGTGGAGCAATTTTTGGTATTAAGGCAACAGATCTAATTAAAAGGAAATGATATGTCTAATAGATTATCAGCATTTATTGCTAAAGAAAACGACAGAAAATTAAAAGAACATAAGGAAAAAACTTTATTAAAAAGTAGAAAAGAAGTTGAGATTAATGGTAACGGAACTACAGGGTATGTTATCAAAAAAGGATCTCAAAAAGGTAGAGTCTTAAAACATATTCAAATCAAGAGTAAGAACATATAATGGATCAACTAATAGATAAAATAGCATTCTTATTACTACCAGCTAATTTTGCCAAAATCATGCCTTACTGTTTTTGGTATTGGTTAATGATGACTCTAATTTTAATGTGGCTATTTAGAAAAAAATAATGAGTAGAAAAACTAATACAATGTTAATTGCATTATTAGGTACAATTTTAATGGGATTAGCTACATGGACATTAATTACATTAATAGAACTTTCAACAATTGTAGCTATGTTACAACAAGAAATGATGGATATAGATAAAGTTATAGGAAGAATGTATAATCATATAGATAGATTAACAAATAGATGAAAAAACATACAATTTTTCTTGTAGGTAAATGCGACACTTGCAAACAGAAAATACTTAATACAGATTCTTTTGTTACTTTTGCTACTAGGAAAAATGTTTGTCTTAAATGCTATCGTCAGGATAATCTCTATGAAGAATCATCTCCAGATAGTGGATTGCTTTTTTAATATCTTCAGCTTTGTTTTTCTTAGAATGTCTACAAATGTATTTAATTGCATTGCCTTCAGCAAATAATAAATTGTTTTTATTAATAAATTCAGATGGTTGTATTTCAAAATCTTTGTAATGAGATCCACCAACTTGTTCAAAAAATACTTTATTGGTCATTAGTTTTTTGTTTTTTACTAAATAAGTAATCTCTTTGTATAGCATTAAGTTGCATTTCTCCTTTGTTTCTAATTTCTATTATTTTATCTCTAAGATAAACTGGTTCATAATTAGCTAAATCAGAAATTAAACAAAAGTCTGTACTCATTGTAGTAAGCCATTCAATAGCTTCCAGCTTATAATTAAGTTCTGGGTTAGTAATTCCTTCATAATTAGCATCTTCAATTGCTTGAAGCAAAACAGCTTTAAATAAAGTTTCTTCTTTACTCTTCTCTGTTGCTATTAATGCTATCGTCAACGAGGACTTCATAAGTGGTTCTGTCTGTTCTTGTAGGATTAGTCTTCCACTTATAATCCGATATACTTGTTTTGTTAAACTTTTTTAAAGCCTCTTTGTCGTTCTCAGCTTCGATGTCAATAAGTCCAATAAGATTGCAATATTTTCTAAAAGAATATTTCATATATTGTTTCTTCTACGACTAGCTTCTAATGTTCTCCAAACATCTATAATTAAACACTCTTTAGATCTTTTATTCTCTACTATATTTACCTGTTCTGATAATGCTTGTTTTTCTTTAATATGATTCAAATAATTATCAGAAGCATAATATCTTTGTTCTTTAGAAGATATAGTAGTGTCTTCTGTATTGTGAACAATATGTAGTGCTTTATCTCTTTTAGATTTATCTTTAAGATACTCCAATCCAGATCCTAACTTTGCATGATCTTCATCAGTATCTGACAAATACTTTAATGCTTCTTCAAGTCTTTTTTCTGTTATCATTTTCTACTCCTACTGGTTTATAGTTTAACTCTAAGTTTTTAGTATTCCAAAATTTTAATTTAATAATCTTTAATATCTCTTTTTTAATCCCTTCAATATCTTCTTTATTGCAGTGTGTATTCCAAGTTATTGTACATAAAAAGTTTTTCATAATATTCTGCACCCCCACAGGGGAATGAGGGTGCATAGTTTTAACTAACTAAAATGGAACATCCTCTGAAGGAGGTTCACTAACTACTGCAGGAGATAAAATCCTTTTGGCTATTCTATCTACCGCTAAAAATACAGCATCATATTCTTCTGTAGATCTAGCTGGAAGTACGCTAGATAACAAATTAGACATAGTCAATCTGTACTTTTCTTTCCATTGGTCTGCAGAAAGGTTAACTGCTTGACCACTAGAAACTGGTGCTGTTGGGCTAGGTGCAGATGCTGCTGGAGTAGATGTTTGTGCATCATTCCAATCAACTTTCTCTATTTTTATACAAGTTTGATTATTAGAGCCTGGTTTTTTAATAATATAACCAGTTACTTTTACTCTTTCTCCCTTGTTCATTTCTCTGCAACTTTGCTCGACAAATAATTTACGTTCTCTTTTATCATCTAGTAATACTGATAACCAGTATTTTACAGGATTTTCATCATCGTGGATGTCTTTTAACCCCTGTATGGTAGCTTCATACGTTTCTGTACTCATGTTTTTACTCCTTTTGTTTATTTTATTTATTATTGTTTTTATATTTTCCATACCTTGTTCCAAACATCTGTAGCAAATTCTTTGATGTCTGTCATCCCTTTTCCCCATCTAAAGTTATCCATAGTTAATGGAAACATTTTAACTACATCTTCTTTAGATTTGGCTATAGAGCATACATATTCCATGGTATGAAACACTTGTATTATATCTATGCTAGCAACTCTGTCTAACATATCTATACCTTCTTGGTCTTTTGCAGAAGAGTATAATAATCCAGTAGGTTTATTGAATACTCTTTTATACAGAAGCTGTTGTCTTACATCGCTATCTTTTGGATACCAATTAGCATCTAACTTTCCAGATTTTAATCTTTTAAGATAGGCTGTAGCTTTGGTATCTATGATTACATCATCAAACTCAAAGTCTGTAATACATTTAATAGGATAGTTTAAGCCTTTTTCATTTACTATTTTTTCATTTTGATATGATACAACTTCACCAAACTCTTTTAGTGAATTAACGAACCTTACAGCAATTTCTTGACACCAATGGTATTCAGGAAACTCTTTAACCTCGTCTGTATCTAATTTTAATTTATGAGCATCTGAATACAAAGTATCAAAATCTTTAGCAGCTTGTTCTCTTACTTTGTCTTCGCTAAGATCTAATTTTAGTCCTTCCATTGCAGCAGATTCGGCAGCTAAACCCATTAACATTCTTGGGTTAGGCAGTTCTCTATATCCGTACAGTTCTGTAATAATCCAATGTGCTGGACTATCTATAAAGGCATTGCCTCTACTAGCACTGTGTCTGTAGTCTTTTCTTAGTATACTCATTTTTTCTCCTTTTTTTAGTTAAAACAAATCAATTTGTTACACAGTAATCAAATGATTTGATTTGGCAAGTATTTTATTGTACTGATTTATTATGTTGAAACAAAAAAAATACAGATCTAAAAGTTACTTAAAATGGGTAGCTTCTAAACCATGTTTAATTTGTAGATATGAGCCTTGCCAAGCACACCATATTACTATTGCAGAGCATCGTGGCTGGGGACAGAAGGTATCTGATAAATACACTATACCTTTGTGTTACCAACACCATGATTTGCTACATCATACTTCTGAACGTAGGTTTTGGAATGAAATAGGAGCAGATCCTATGTTTTACGCTAATTTGTTGTTTTCTGTAAAGGGTACTGATTGTGATAATGATGAATGGTTATTTAATAATATGTATAAAAGAATTTATCCCCTTGTACAAAACAATATAGACTTTTTAATGAAACCTAAATAAGATGCAATTATATTATAATGGCTAAAATATTTGAATTTCCTAAGCAATCTAAAGCTGAAAAGTTTATGGATGATGTTAATCCAGAAAGTGTTGCCGATCATTTATTAGATAATAATCCTGATCTTAATCCTAGAATTGTATCTGCAATGTCTTTGGCTATGGTGTACGCAGTTTACCTTTCTATGGTATGTGAAGAAGAGGATTTAGACACTAAAGAGTTATTTGAAACAACTGAATCTAACTGGCCTTTTCCTGATGAAGAAAACATCCATTAAGAAGTTTAAATTTAATTATAAAAAAATACATTTATCTTGGTATGATGCTAAATCAGATTCAGGTTGGTTAACTATGACTCAAATGAAAAATCACAAACCTGCTATATGCCATACACAAGGATGGGTATTTGAAAATAATTCTAAATTTATTAAAATATTTGGTACATACACTATAGATGAAGAAGATCAGTCTATAGACTTTGGTGAAATAATTTGCGTACCAAAAATTTGGATTGTTTAAACAGTATATTTATCTATTAATTCTGTTTTAAATGGATCCGTTGGCTGATCGTCTACAGGCTCACACCCTTCTATAGTTGCTATATCTTTTTTAGTTTCTTGAATAACTTCTTTTACTTTGTCTTTAGCTTCTTCCAAGTCAGCAGTAAGATTAGGAAAATTTCCTGGGTATATACCATACAAGTATAGATCATTTATAGCTGCAGATATTCTTGATAACCCTTGGTATCTTCTTCTTAGTCTTGCTATTTTACTGTCATCCATAACTACTCCTTTGTTTTTTTAGTTTTTTTAGGTGTTTCCATTTCTTTATCGTAATTATTTATTTGTTCTAAGTATTTTACTTGATCTTTTAATTGCTGTATTTCTTTTTTTAACGTATGTTTTTCATTAAGCAATTTGTTTATATTAACTTGTAAAAACTTTTCTCTGCTCATTTCATTCTCCTTTGTTATTGTTTATTCCCAATTGTTATCTTTCATCATTTTATATAACATTTTGGTTCTTATATCATCATTTACTTTTTTATTTGCTATAAAATCCTTATGAAACTCCTCATAAGTTGAATGATTGCTGTCATATATAGCATATACTTCTTCACCTAATGGTGTTTCTGGATCGCTATTGCCTTTGGCTAGTTTGTTTATTTCTGCTATTCGTTTATCCTTCCAACTCATATGTTCTCCTTTTTGATTGTTGTGTTTCCGTATTCGTCTTTGTATATAACATAACTATGCTTACCATCCCAGTAATATCCTACTATACTCATAGTTTACCATACCCTTGTTTCTCAAGTTTTTTAAACACTCTTCCTTGTTTTTTTCTGTGATTTACCAACCAAATCGGAAATTTTGATTCCGTTTTTTTTTTTAGCTTCTTCATTTAGATACTCCCTTATTTGTTTGTATTCTTTAATTATGTTGCTTGGTTTATGACCTACAACTTCTTGTTCGAGGATTTGCTGCCACAAGGACAGCACATCATCAAACCTCACGATGGTTTTCTATGAGACACATCTGTAATTGTAACAAAATAATGTTTACCATTACGTTCAAAGCTAAAGTCTGCTTCTTCTTGAACTAAACTTTCTCCTTGTCCTATAATTTCAATTTCAGTATCATTTTCTGTTAATAAATAAGTAAAATAATCTCTCATTTGGTTTATTTTATTCATTGTTTTCTCCTAGTTTAAATGTTTGCTTAGTTTTTTACGCACTAAATTTGCCCACTCAAAAAACTCTTTTATATAATTAGTGTTTTTAGTTCTTTTGGCTTCTAGTTCGTCCATAGCTTCTTTAGTTGCTGCACTCAATGCTTTTAATTGTTTATCTTGTTTATCCATCTGTCCTTTCTGTTGTTAGTGGGTATGATTTGGCTGTACAAATGTTCGAAATGATCGTTGTACATTTAAGATTACTTAACTAGTATTACACTTAATACACCAAATTATTTACGCTGCCATTGCTAACCAGTAATTACTGTTTAACATATTGGCAACTTGTTGTTCTCTTTTTCTTTTTACAAGTTCTCTACTTCCTCTTGTAATCGGGTGAGAAGACCATTCAGTAGCAGCTTGATATACTGCAAACAGGTTACTGCCATAGCTATGACGATACTTATCCCATAGATTGCCCAATATAATAACTGTGCGATCATTGAAAGAATCGGTATCAAATACTCTGCTGATTCTGGCCAATGTTTTCTTAAATAGATGCTCAACTTCAACATTAGTTACCTTCCTTTGTATTTGTTTAAATAGTTCTTCACCCAACTCATTTTGGGCTTCTAAACCATCTTTAAACATTTTTACTGAATAATCAGTATCTTTATTTGTACTATGTCTATTATATACATTGAATGACCAGGTAGGTCTTACCATACCATTCATACATAATACGTACACAGATCCAAATATTATTTGCTCTGCCCACGTTGAATCGTAACTTGCGTAGATTCTTAAGTGGGGTACTGTCTTTTCTTTATAGTTATCTTTGACTGGTATACCCTTATCCCAAAAATAAACATCTCGTTTAAATTTGGATCCGCTAGGATTAGTCCAGTCATTTACTGTTACATTTTCAGTAAGGATTCCGCCATTAGCTTCAATCATTGCTGAATTTACTTTAGTAACTAAGTCATTATACTTTCTTACATTGTATCTTGGGGATACGACCCCTAGACACTCTTTGTTATCATCTCTTATCAACGCATATCTTTTAGGTATTTGTTGCATTTCTACATCACCACCTATTGCTTTTTCGAAATAGACTGGTTGTTTAATGACATTGAAATTTGCTTTCTCACTCAATGGCATTATGTTGTCTGCTTTTGTTATGTTTTCTAGGTTCATATTGTTCTCCTGTTGGTTAAAGTTCTGCTTTAAAGTCGCATTCACCTGTTTTTTCTACACACTCTAGAATTTGTTGTCCAAGTTTTAACCTGGCATACCACTCTATAACGTGAGATTCTTGATCTTTGCTTAAACCGATTTGATCGTTAAGCATTTGATCATTGTACATATTGTTATCTTTAAAGAACTTATCTAGTTTGTTTTTCCATTTACCTAAATTTAATAAACAATCCTCTATACCCTCTTTAATATCTGGCAAATGAGTTTCATCATAATGATAATATAAATAATCATTTGGCTCTACTCCATTTACACCAAAGTAATCTGCATCGTTACTGCTTTGTACAGCAAACCAGAATTTACCTTCTATATCACCTTCGTAATATCTTCCCATAATGTTCTCCTTTTGTTTGGGTAGTCACCTACTTGTAGGTACGGGCAACTACCCAATATTGTTATTTAGCTATTTGCTACTTGTTTAGCTTCTGTTCTAACAGCAGACATTTTTAACATATTGTCTGGAGTTAATTTTTCTTTCTGTGCTTCATCCATTCTTGAACATACTCTGATGAACAGTGAAGTTGCAGAAGTTTTTTGTCCCATAGGGTCTAACTTAGATAGAACCTCGTTAGTCTTAATTGATTGATGACATCTTGCTAATAAAGATGCATAATAATCACACATAAGACCATACTTATCATTGATTCTATCTTTTTGAGGCTTTCTTGGTTCTGTCATTTACTTCTCCTTTTTTTTGATTTCGAATGGCATTTCTAACTCTTGAGGTACTTTATCCTCAATAGCTTTATACACTCCAATAGCCACTCTTATTGGAAATGTAATTGTTTTCACAATATGGTTACCTATGTTTTCTATACGTTTCATCTGACTCCTTCATTTGTTTATATTTGTTAGTTACTTTACGATACTTAATCGCAAACTCTTTTGTACCCGCAGGTGGATCAACATCTTCTGTTAACCAGTTCCATGATGATCTTATAAGATACCCCCCTAGGGTATATCCTACGAATTTAGCTACGTTCCACATTATCCTCACTTTCTTGCTGTATGTTTTGCTCACTTGGGAGCTGAACATCAGCATATAGTTCATCTAAATATGAAAACTTTATATCTAATTTCTTAAATAAATGGATTAATTTAGGCAAACTAATTTTATTTATTGAGTTCTCATACTTCTGTATTTGTTGAAATGTACACCCTAATTCGTTACCCACTTGACTCTGTGTGAAGCCTTTTGAGTATCTCTTCTTCCGTATCAGCGTGCCTATTCTCAGTAATATTTCTTTTTCGTTCATAGTTTTCTTTCTCCTTTCCGAATAGTTTCTTTAAAACAACTAGTTCACGCTTGTCTGAACTGGATTGTTTGGTTATTACTCTAATAGTATTACGATGTTTATGTGTGCTATTAAGTCTAACAACACATATATACCCTTCCTTTGGGTAGGTTATTTCTTGGTATTTGGTGGTTTCGATATAATTTCGCCACCACCATACCCTCTCTAGTTTTATGAACCCAGTAAACTCAAGTCCGTATATTAGACTTAGAGACTTTGATAGACTTATTCTCCTTTTCGAGAATTTCTGCTTGTATTTTATTAGATACATTTTTCTCCACCCATCGTTGTAGTTGTGTGTATAGATGATACTTAAGTTTCTTATCCTTAAAGTTATCTACCATTTTTAATAGTTCTACTGCTCTAGTACTTGCTTTCATGATACTCCCTTCCTAGTTCATATAGTTTGTTTTCTGTTTCTGTTATTCTTTTTTCTAGATTAATAGACATATTTACGTTTTCTTCTACTTGTCTATATAGATCATCTACTCTATCTATTAATACTTTCATGTCGTCTTTCATACTCTATCCTTTCAGTTAAGCAATTGGCTCACTTGTTGTGCCTATTGCGATACTCTTTGTTTCTGTCGTCTATGTATCTATTGCCATCTTCGGCTAACTCACAAGCTATGCCTAGAATTGCACCAGCTAATATAACTATACCTATAGTTACATCTACAAATATCAGTGCCACTACCCCTATAGGTAGTAGCAACACGAAGTGTCCAAAGTCTGTCATATTATTTATCCTTATCTTTAGTTAAGTCATAGACGATTTTTCCGCCTATCAACAGTCCTGCTATTATTCCTATTACCTTTATCCCTAGGTATATAGCTACTAACACTAATACTACATCTAACATATCATTCTCCTTTATTGGTTAAACTATACTGTTTATTATGGTTATTATAATTAACTCTAACCAAGTCATCTTCTCTTAAGATTCTTATGATTAAGACCTAATCCCACTATCTTTCTAAACTTAACATCATGTGGATGCTTTCTTTTAGGTGGTAATGGTATCACTGGCATAGTACTAAATAAGTCTAATTGTAGTACCTTTTCATATGTCTTTACGTTCATGGTATGTACTCCTTTCCTTATTGTTATTTATTATTAATCAAGTTCGGTTATCAGTTGAACCAACTCCCTCATGTGTGAGGGGGGTGGGACAACCCAAACATATATATCCAGACTGTGTTGTGAATATATATATAATAGTTTACCGACTGCCTTACGCAGTCAGGCCAGTCGAGTAAACCTAAGAGTGTAAGCAACGAGCAACAGCGAGTTGAACAAGAACCATAAAGGAACATAGCAAGAACAAACATAATGACATGAGCAACAGCGAATGACGGGTTTGTAAAGTACACCAAGAGAACTGAGTATCGTGTATGTACTTATATATAGGGGGGTAATGTACAGCTACCACTAGACAATGGAAGGGGGGGTTTGTTATAATATGCACCATAACAAGGAGAACAAAATTATGTATGCATCGCTAGCAAGATTCGGTTACAATATTGCAAAAAAAATAAGACCAAGTAAAGTAAAAAAATTTTTAAAACCTGCGGTAGACAAAGCTACTAAAGCATCTCTTAAAGGAACAAAGATGGGTGCAGGAGAAGCGAAACTCGTATCTGGGGTACAAGGAGCTGCCAAAAAAGGATTTAAAGGATATAAGAAATTATATGGCGCAACTCTTGGAACATCAGGTGCTAGGAAAGCAACGTCTGCTGGAATAGGTGGTTATGCTATAGGATCTTTTTTAGACTCTGACGATTAATGGCCAAGAAAGTAGATATTGGTAAAGAACAGTTAATCAAAGAAAGACGAAAAAAACGACCAGGTAGACATAGCAAAAAACATAAAGTAACTTATAAAGGACAAGGAAAAAAATGATAGGAAAAGCAGCAATTTTTTTAAAACACCGAGCAGGTAAAATTGGATCTAAAGTGGGCGGAATGTTTCGTGGTAGAGATCTCAAAAACAAAGTAAATATAGCTAAGTTTAAAGCTAAAAAAGCTGGATTAAATTTTGTAAAAAAAAATCCTGTATTAGCTGTTAATAGTGCTTATTATGGTTCAGGATTACTAGCAGCTGGGGCAGTATTTGGCTCTGGTGTAGCAACTGGATCCATGTTAGGTTTGGGAACAAATAAAAAGAGCATGAATAAAGAGATTAAAAAAATACAGCAAGAAAAAAAATCAGGTAAAAAAAATACAACTAAAGATTTAACAAATAGATTAGCTAGATCTCAAAGATATTAGTATGGCAAAAGATAAGATAGAACAACTAGCAGATACTATTATTGGCTTAAAGCCAGAAGAAGCTGAGAAGTTACAAGTAGTAATTAAAGCTAAGATGATGCCTGAACTCGAAAGACAGAAGGGCTTATTACAACAACAACCTAACAATCCTCAAATGCAACAGATGGCTAGACCACCACAACAACAAATGGCTCCTCCAACTACACGTGATCTTGCAATGAAAGGTTTGTTGAGGTAATACAGGTTATGGACAAAAGAAATTTAGAAGATTTATTTGAACAGCTAAGAGAACTTCATTCAGAAGAAGAAGAGATCATTGCTGAAATTGAATCAATTGTAACTGAAGAAGAAGACGACTTCTACGAAGATAATGAAGAATAAAAAAACTCACAAAATGCCTAATGGTAAAGTAATGAAGGGTGCTAAACATCCTACTAAATCTGTTAACGCAAAGACTAAAAAAAAAAGAAATAAATACTAGTGAAAAAAAAAGGTTTATACGCAAACATAAACGCTCGTAAAAAAAAGGGCATATCTCGCCCTAAAAGTAAAAGCACAGTAAGTGCCAAATCATATAAAGCAATGAAAAAAGGATTCAAATAATGGCTAAAAAATTCTATCCACCAGTACCTACTGCACCAGTACCTGCAGTCATAAAAAATAATAAAAAATCTAAATTTTTTGAAGCTGGCAAAGGTGCTAAAATTATGAATAGTAAATTTCTAAAAGGTACTAAATCACTTGTTAAAAAAGGAATTAAATTTGGTTTAAAAACTAGTGCTGTAGGTTTAGGACTTTCAGGTGCTATGTATCTTGCAGGTGCTAAAAGCAGAAGATATGCAAAAGCTCCTAAATTTGGAGATCAAAGAGATTTAACTAATAAAGTAATTGGAAGAAAAACGGATTATTATAATGACTAGTGAAAATTACGGGGGGAAAAGACCTGGAGCTGGAAGAAAAAAAGGCTTTAAACGAGAAAAGATGTGGAAAACAGAACAGGAAATGTCAACGAAGTATCAAACTTCTCCATTAGATTATTTGTTAGCTGTATTAAATAACCCTATCTCATCACCTGAAAGAAAAATGTATGCAGCCGAAAGAGCAGCACCTTACGTCCACGCAAGAGTTGCAACCACAACCAAACTTGCAACAGACAAACCACTCGAAATCAAAGTCAAGTGGGAAGACTAAAGTACACGAAATAAGCATACCTTATAAACCTAGACCATTACAAAAAGAGGTTCATAAGAGTTTAAAAAGATTTAATGTTCTGGTATGTCATAGACGTTTTGGCAAATCCGTACTTGCAATAAATGAACTTATATTACACGCTGTTCAAAATCCAAATCATAAACTAGCTTACATAGCTCCGACTTATCGTCAGGGTAAAGCCATTGCTTGGGATTATTTAAAGCAGTACACAAAGCCACTTATGTATTTAGGTGGAGATAAAAACGAAACAGAATTACGTGTTGATCTATGGAATGGTTCTAAGATCCAAATATATGGGGCAGATAATAATGACTCATTAAGGGGATTAGGGTTTCATGGGGTTATTATGGATGAGTATGCTATTATGGCTCCTCGTACATGGACGGAGATTGTAAGACCTGCTATCTCAGATACATTAGGATGGGTTATCTTTATTGGAACTCCAATGGGGCATAATCAATTTTGGGAAGTATATGACTATTCTTTAAGAAATAATAAAGATTGGTTTGGTCAAATGTATCGTGCTTCTGAAACGAAAGTTATACCAGATGAAGAGCTTAAACAAGCTGCATCTATTATGACAGAAGAGCAGTACAATCAAGAATTTGAATGTAGTTTTACTGCTGCGGTATCTGGATCTTATTATGGTAAGCTAATGACAAAAGCTGATAATGAGAATAGAATAGGAGTTGTACCTCTTGACGAAAATGTTGGAGTTGAAACATGGTGGGATTTAGGTATAGGAGATTCAACAGCTATTTGGTTTGCACAAAGAGTTGGAGAAGAAGTACACCTAATTGACTATTATGAAAATTCAGGTGAGAGCCTAATGCACTACGCAGATATACTAGAAGATAAAGGTTATGCTTATTCTAGACATATAGCTCCACACGATATTCAGGCTAGAGAATTAGGAACTGGTAAGTCTAGGTTGGAAGTTTCTCAGGAATTAGGTATAATGTTTGAAGTTGCTCCAAAACTAGAAGTAGACCATGGTATTGAGTCAGTAAGAAATGCTTTGCCTTACTGTTGGTTTGATAGAGAAAAGTGTAAACTAGGTATTGATGCGTTGCGTCAGTATCGTAAACAATGGGATGAGAAGAATCAGGTTTTTAAAAGTAAACCCTTACATGATTGGTGTTCACACAGTTCCGATGCATTTAGATACGGATGTGTACACGACCCAATAGATGTTAGTGATTGGACTTCCCCAATAAATGTTGATACAAAATATATAGTATGAAAATTAATGAAAGAGAAATAGTTTCTATCCTAGATAGAGAGTTAAGAGCATCATCAGGTTATATTGGTGGTGAAATAGTTTCAAGAAGAAAAAAATCTTTAGAGTTTTATCTTGGTAAACCTTTTGGTAATGAACAAGAAGGAAGATCACAAGTAGTTAGTACAGACGTATCTGATACTGTTGAATCTTTAATGCCTTCTTTAATGAGAATCTTTACAGCAGGAGATAGAGTATTTGAATGTGAACCTGTTGGATCTGAAGATGAACAAGTAGCAGCACAAGCTACAGATTATTTAAACTATATTTTTTACAAAGAGAACAATGGCTTTACAGCTTTATATGCTGCGTTTAAAGATGCCTTAATTCAAAAGAATGGCATACTTAAAGTATATTGGGATGACTCAGAAAAAACAACAAGAGAAGAATACAAAAAATTAACTGAAGATGAATTTAATATTTTAGTTGCTGATGATGAAATAAAAGTATCTCAGCATACAGAGTATACAGAAGATTTAAAAGATGAAGACGGAATAACATTAGATGAATTAGTTTATCACGATTGCGTTGTTCATAAAACTATTTCTTATGGAAAAGTTAGAATTGATCCTGTTCCACCTGAAGAATTTTTAATTGAAAGAAGAGCTAAGTCTATTGAAGATGCTAATTTTATAGCTCACAAAACTACTATGACTAGAACTGAATTAATTGAAATGGGATATGATGCAGATGTTGTTGCAACACTTCCAGTTGGAGATACTAATTTTTATTCAGAAGATAAACACGTTAGATTTGAAGACACAGACTTTTCTGCTCCTCAAGACAGAGGTGATAAAACAACAGACAATATTTTAATTCATGAATGTTACGCAAGAATAGATGTTGACGGAGATGGCAAATCTGAACTTGTTAAAGTTTGTTTAGCTGGAGATGCTAATTACAAAGTATTAGGAATTGATGAAATTGACACAATGCCTTTTATATCCTTAACTCCTATTATGATGCCACATAGATTTTATGGCAGATCTGTTTCTGAATTAGTAGAAGATATTCAATTAGTAAAATCAACTGTTATGCGTCAGATGTTAGACAATATGTATCTAACTAATAATAACAGAATAGCTGTTCAAGACGGACAAGTAGCTATGGATGATTTATTAACAAACAGACCTGGTGGAATAGTAAGAACTAAACAACCACCTTCTAATGTTATTATGCCATTACAAGCACAACCTATTACAGATCAGGCAAGTACCATGCTAGGTTATTTAGATTCAATTAAAGAACAAAGAACTGGAGTGTCTAGACAATCACAAGGGCTATCTCCTGACAGTTTAAATTCTAAAACTGCTACTGGTATGAACCAAGTATTAACCCAATCTCAAATGAGAATGGAATTAATTGCACGTATATTTGCAGAAACTGGAATGAAAGATTTAGGTAAAAAATTATTTGAGTTAGTTTGTAAGTATCAGCAAAAAGAAAAGATGATTAAGATTAGAGGCAAGTTTATAGCAATGAAGCCTTATGAGTGGAGAGATAGAGTTAATATTAGTGTAAGTGTAGGACTAGGTACTGGTTCTAAAGAACAACAATTAATTTTACTTAATTCAATATTACAAAGACAAATGCAAGCTCTTGAGTTGCAAAAAAATGTACATGGCCCAGTTGTTAATCTTAAAAACATTTATCATACTTTACGTAAATTAGTTGAGAACGCTGGACTTGGAAGTGTAGATCCTTATTTTATGGATCCAGAAGTAGGTGCTGCACAAATGCCACCTATACCACCAACTCCTCCTACTGAATTTGAAAAAGTTTCGTTGGCTCAAGTACAAGGTGAAAATGAAAGAGCTGTATTAAATTCTACAATAGAAACTAAAAAACTAGAAGCTGACATGAGAGCCAAATTACTAGACTTTGAATTAAAAGTTAAAGACATGGAACTTAAATATAATACTAAAATTGATGAACTTGCACTTAAGAGTAAATCTATGGTAGAACAGTCACAAGTTAAACAGTCTGGAGATATTTTCAAAAAGATATTAGATGGACAGAAACAATTTTTTGATGGAAAACAACAACCTACACCAACAAACGAGCAGGGGAACGAGGGCTAAAGCCCTTTTAGACGACCCCCTACTTAAAGAAGGATTTGAATATCTGTTTGAACAGTATCGAACAGAAATATTTAATACAAGTTACAAAGACGATGAGCAACGACAAGTACTTTGGATGGCATTTAATATGCTTGATAAAATCAAAGCACATTTGTTGACTGTCATGGAAACTGGTAAACTAGCTTCCTCGGAGCTAGAACAACTAACACGCCAATCTAAGAATACTTAGAAGCGTTAAACAAAGGAGCATAATATGCCAATTGCTGATAGTTCAGTAACAGGTGCTGCTGACAAAATCTTAGGATTACTGAATCCTGAACCTGAAACTCCAAAAGAGTCAACTCAGGATCAAGGACAACCAGAACCTGAAACTAAAGTAGAACCAACTCCAGAACCTGTTGAGGAACAGGAAACTTCTGAAGAGAGCCAATCTAAGTCTGAAGAAGCTCCAGTAGAAGTCGAGTCTGAAGTGAATGAGGAAACGAAAGAAGATAATACTGCATCTGAAGCAGAAGTTGAGAAACCAAATCTCCACCATGTCAAAGTACAGGGTCAAGAGTTAGAGGTTACCCTCGATGAGCTTAAAGCAGGTTATTCTAGAGATTCCGATTATAGACAAAAAACACATTCTCTTTCTGTAGAGAAAAAACAGGTAGAAGAAGAGAAGACTGTTTTGCGTCAACAATACGATCAAAAACTTAGAGAGTTAAACGAGGCAGTAGCTTCTGCGGAGTCTATGAACAGACAAAAGCTAAGTACTGAAGAGCTTCAAAAACTTTATGAAGAAGATCCTACGAGTGCTGCAAAATTGGATTTCCAAATGCGACAGCAATCAGAAAGATTACAATCATTAAGAGCTAAAGCTAATCAGGAACAGGCATCACAATATAATGTCTTTTTAGCTGAACAAACAAGACTCGCACAGGAACGTATTCCTGAATTTTCTGATCCTAATAAAGCTGATAAATTTAAGTCAGGTGTTAAATCCGTACTTAAAGATTATGGCTTTTCAGATCAAGAAATAAGCACAGTAGCAGATCATAGATTTCTATTAGTGTTAAAGGATGCGTTAGCATATCGTAACATAAAGCAAAGCAAACCTATAGTTTCAAAAAAGGTTAGTAATGCTCCAAAAGTTATAAAAGCAGGTGTAGCCAAAGGTGATAACTCTAGACGTGAGATCGTAAGGAACAAAATATCTAAATTGAAGAAAAGTGGTCGTCTTGATGATGCCCAGTCTGCAATTTTGGATATGATAAAATAACCTTAACGGAGAAAATAAAATGGCACAACCAACAAACACTTTCGACACATATGATGCAGTCGGAATTAGAGAAGACCTACAAGATGTGATCTACTCAATCTCACCAACTGATACTCCATTTATGAGTTCAGCTGCGAGAGAAGGAGTGAAGAACACATTTCACGAATGGCAAACTGATGCACTAGCAGCAGCCGCTACAGATAACGCAGTTATTGAAGGCGATGAAGCTACTCTTGATGCAGCTGCTGCAACAGCAAGAATTGGTAACTACACACAGATCATGGATAAAACTGTTGTAATTACTGGTACTCAAGAAGCTGTTGACAAAGCAGGCAGAGCAAGTGAACTTGCGTATCAAATTGCTAAAAAATCTAAAGAACTAAAAAGAGACATTGAAGCTACTTTGTTGACTAACCAAGCAAGAGCTGCTGGTAACGCAACAACTGCTAGAACATTTGCTTCTATAGGTGCTTGGATTGCTACTAACGATGCTTTAGGTGCAAGTGGTACATCACCAACTGCAGCTGATGGATCTGATGCTAGAAATGACGGAACACAAAGAGCTTTGACTGAAGACCTTTTAAAAGGGGTTATCAAAGGATGTTGGAACTCTGGTGGAAGCCCGTCTGTTATAATGGTAGGCCCATTTAACAAACAAAAAATTTCTAGTTTCACTGGTGGATCAACTCGATTTGATGCATCTGAAGACAAGACTTTATACACTTCTATTGACGTGTATTCTTCTGACTTCGGTGATCTAGAGGTAGTACCAAATAGATTCTCAAGAGATAGAGATGCTTTAGTCCTAGATATGGATTATTGGTCTGTAGGTTTCTTAAGAGATTTCACTATGAATGAGCTTTCCAAAACTGGTGACTCAGAGAAAAGACAGTTATTAACTGAACTTACTTTGATCTCTAGAAGTGAAGCTGCTTCTGGTGGAGTATTTGACTTAACTACTGCATAATACTAAAATAGAGGGGTGGCGGAGAAATCTGCCATCCTTTTAAACAAACAATTTGTTTGGTCTTTGAAGTCAATGGCGGAACGAAGCAAACGGAGAAAATAAAATGAGAACATTAAACGATTATTTCTTAACAGTTAAAATGACAGATGTATCTACTGCTGGTTCAGTATATGTAGTTGCACCTGATGCTGGTAAGATTATTAAAATATATTCAGTATTAGGTGGCGCGATTGCTACTGCTAATGCTGCTATTACAACTGAAATTAATGGAACTGCTGTAACTGGCGGAGCCATTACTATTGCTACTGCATCTTCTGCAGCTGGCGATGTAGATTCTGCAGTACCTACTGCTGCAAACTCTGTACTAGAAGGCGGTGTAATTGAAATAATTACTGATGGTGCTTCAACAAACACTATCCCTGCTGAATTTACAGTTATAATTAGAAGATAATTAAAATTGGGGGTGGAAACGCCCCCTAATAAAAGGAATAAAATTATGAATTACGGACTAAGACATGGAACTGTATTAAAGCTAACTTCAGCAGCAAGTTCTTCTGCAAGTGCAGCATTTCCAGATAGCACAAAATATATAAGAGTAGTAAGCACTATTGCTTGCCACATAGTAGTTAACAAAACACCTACTGCTGCTGTAACTACAACTTACTTACCAGCTAATGAAGTTGAAATTATTAAAGTTGATGCTGGAGAAAAAATAGCTGTATTAAGAATTGGTGGTTCAGATGGTGAACTATACGTTACTCTATTATCTGAATAATGAGCATCTTAAGATCAGTTGATCCAGATGGAACAAAGTATTTCTTTGAAGATGATGGAACATTAACTGTAAAAAACTCACAAGACGTTGAACCCATTCTTAAAAAAAACAAAAGAATGTATAATGATGGAGATGGCTATTCTGCATCTAAAGATTTAAAAAGAGTAGCTAGTATTCCAACTTTAATATTAACGCTTTGGGCTAAAGAATATAATGGTTCTAATAACTGGTTTGGTTTACCAGCAGATGAACGTAAAAAAATTCTTAAAAGAAAATTAAATAGTAACGAGTTTCGTTATTTTAGAACTGCGTCAGGAAATTTATAATGGCCTTAACTACTTACACAGACTTAAAAACATCTATAGCTAATTGGCTTAATAGATCTGATCTTACTACAGAAATAGCTGGAGATTTTATTGCTTTAGCTGAAGCTGATTTTAACGCCAAGTTAAGAATTAGACAGATGGAACAAATTGATGAAATTACTATCAATGCAGAAACTGTAACTGTTCCTACTGGATTTATTTCTGTACGATCTTTATACATACTATCTGGTAGCACAAAATATAATGTTGAATACATTACTCCTGCTAATCTATTTAAAACTAAAGGAAGTTCAACCTCTGGACTACCAAGAGTTTATTCAATAGAATCAGATGATGCTACAGAAAGTTTTAGATTTGCTCCAACGCCTGACTCATCGTACACAGGCTATTTACAATACTACAAAGCATTCAATAATCTATCTGACTCAGTGGCTAGCAACTACATTCTTGCTGCACATCCTGCTATTTATCTTTATGGTAGTCTTTATCATGCAAGTAATTTTCTTGGTGGTATTGACCCAAATCAGACAGCTCAGTGGATGAATATGTATTCTATGGCTTTAGAAAGATGCGAAAATAACGACAGACAAGATAGCTATGGTGGTGCGCCTACAGTTCAAAGAGCAGACGTATCTACTGACTTGTCTTTCTACAGAAGAAAGTAATTAATGCAACTACCTTTTGGGGAATGGTTACCTGACCAACCTAATCATCTTAAGCAAGGAGCAAACATAGCTAAAAATGTTTATCATGCTAAACAATCTTATAAACCTGTTAAAAGTTTAGTTCCATATTCCAGCAATACAATTTTATCTACTTGTCTAGGAGCAGGTTCTTTTAGAGATGGTTCAAGTAATGTTTTTAACTTTGCTAGTTCTCAAGATACTATTTATCAATTAACTTCTGGAGCTTTTGCAGACAGAGGTGCTGGTGGATTACTTTTAACTACAGCCAAAGCATCATGTACAATTACAGTTTCAGATTATGCAAACATTGGTGCTGGAAAAACTCTTTCTTTAACAAAGAATAATGGAACAATTATTGTATTTACTTCCACAGCAAGTTCGCCTTCTACAAATCAATTTCAAGTACAAACAGATAATAATACTACAGCAACAAATTTAAAAACTACTATTGATGGCCATGCTGATTTTACAGCAACAGTAGCAGACGCAGTTGTTACAGTAACAAGAGCAGCAGTAGGTAGAGATAATCTTACAGTTACTTCTTCTGATACTACAAGACTTACTTCTACTAATTTTACAGGTGGTACTCCTCTTACGGGAGATTCTACAGATTACATAACATTTACTCAATTTGGAAATTATATAATTGTATCTAATGGTGTAGATGCACCTCAATATTATTTAATGGGTACTTCAACTAGTTTTGCTAATTTATCTGCTATTGCAACAGAAGGCACACCACCAGTATTTAGAGTAAGCGGAGTTATACGTGATTTTTTAGTTACAGGAAATTTACCCAGTAACACAAATAGAGTTCAATGGTCTGGTATTAATGATATTACTACATGGACACCTGGGAAAAAATTAGCAGATTCTCAAGATCTTCCAGGTTCAGGTGGTCAAATTGTTCACATAACTTCTGGAGAAGTTGGATATATATTTAGACAGAATCAAATTATTCGTATGGACTTTGTAGGTGGTGCAACTGTATTTAGATTTTCTGTTATATCATCTAATCGTGGAGCTGTTTATGGAAGAACAGTAACTCAAAATGATAGAAATGTTTTCTTTTATTCTGATGATGGATTTTACCAAATTAGTGGAGATACATTAATTCCTATTGGAGCAGAAAAAGTTAATCGTTATTTTGATAATGATTTAAACAAAGCATACACAGATCGTATTAGTTCAGCAGTAGATCCCTTTAATCAGTTAGCTATTTGGTCGTATGTTTCTAAACGAAGCACAGATGGAAATCCAGATTCTTTAATGATCTATAATTATGTTACCAAAAAATGGACTTTTGCTAGTATTTCAGCATCTACTATTTTTACACAATTCTTTGGTGCTTATACTGTAGAAACAATGGATGTTATATCTGAAAACTTAGAAAATCTTAATATTTCTTTAGATACAGATTTTTGGTTAGGTGGACAGTTATATTTAGGAGCTATTGACGAATCTTTTAAAGCTGCTATTTTTTCAGGAACTTCTTTAGAAGCAGAATTTGAAACAGATGAAATTGAAGGCAAACCAGGCACAAGATTAAACATTACGGGTGTAAGACCTATTATAGATGCTAATACTACAGTAACTATAAAAAGCAGAGAAAAACTCTCAGACACTGCAATAGAGTCTAACTCTGGAAGTACTACTGATAGCGGTGTAAATCCAGTCAGATCTTCTGGCAGATATATTAGAGCAAATGTTAAAGTTTCCGCAGGAGTAGGGTGGAATGATGCTCAAGGTGTTGATATAATAGCAAGCCAAGCAGGTACTAGATAATGGCAGACGTTACAGAAAGAGATATTGATAATGTTAGATATTCTTTTGAAACACAAGAGTTCTTTCAAAGACAAATGGAAGAATCAGTAAATAGTTTAATTAATAAAAACAATGTAGAAACAGATAAAGTTTTTGCATGGTTTATGTCTTAGGAGTTTAAATGGCAGGAATTAAAGATTATTCAACAACACAAGCAGACAACACATCTCTAAACGGAATTAGTACTGCAGAAGGAATGTTACCTTCTAATTTGAACAATGCAATTAGAGCATTGATGAAAAATACTAGAGATTGGTATAATGATTCACAGTGGGTTATTTATGGAGATGGAAGTGCTGCATATACTTTTGCTTATGTAAGTGCTACTTCTTTTACTGTAGCAAGTTCTGATGTTACTGGTTTTTATCATGTAAATCGTAGAGTTAAAATTGTAGGATCTTCTACAGGAACTATTTATGGAACAATTGCTTCTTCTAGTTTTTCTACCAATACTACTGTTACTGTAACTTTAGATAGCGGTGCAATTCAAAACGAATCAATAGAAGTTTATGTAGCTGCTTTATCTGCAACTAATAATTCTATTCCTGAAGGAGTAGTTGGTACTACAACATTAGCAGACCTAAGTGTAACAACTGCCAAGTTAGCTGCAGATGCAGTAGATGGAACTAAAATAGCAGATGATAGTATTGATTCAGAACATTATGTGGATGGTTCTATTGATACTGCTCACATTGCAGATGACCAAATTACCACAGCTAAAATAGCTGATTCTCAAATTACTAGTGCAAAAATTACAAATGATACCATTGTTAATGCAGACATAAATTCTTCTGCTGCTATTGATGCAACCAAAATACATGATGGTACAATTACTAATACAGAGTTTAAATATTTAGACGGAGTAACTTCTGCAATACAAACACAATTAGATGCTAAGTTAGTTAAATCAAATAATTTATCAGATGTAATTTCAGCTTCTACTTCTAGAACTAATTTAGGGGTAGCTATTGGTACAGATGTCCAAGCATATGATGCTGAACTTGCAGCTATTGCAGGATTAACTTCTGCTGCTGATAAGGGTATTCAATTTACAGGTTCAGGTACAGCAGGAGTTTATGATTTAACAACTGCTGGTAAAGCATTATTAGATGATGCAGATGCTTCTGCACAAAGAACTACTTTAGGTTTAGGTACTATTGCAACTCAAAATGCAAATAGTGTTTCTTTAACTGGTGGTTCAATTACAGGATTGGGAGATCCTTCTTCTTCTTCTGAGGCTGCTACTAAAAATTATGTTGATACTTTAGTTGCTGGACTTAGAACAAGAGCTGTTGCAAAAGTTGGCTCAACTGCCAATGTTACGATTGCTTCTGAATTAGAAAATGGAGATAGTATAGATGGTGTTACATTAGCAACTGGTGATAGGGTATTATTAAAAAACCAATCTACTGCATCACAAAATGGTTTATATATTGTTGTAGCTTCAGGTGCTGCATCAAGAGATACAGAATTTGATACTATAGAAGAATTAGCTGGACAATTAATTTTAATATCAGAAGGCTCTGCTAATGCTGATGATTTATATTTATGTACAACTGATGCTAGTGCTACACTAGGTTCTAGTGCTATTAGCTACACACAAGTATTTCCAAGTTCAGGCGGAACTGTAACTTCAGTAGGAGTAGCAGATTCTGGTTCTGGAGAATTTACAGTAGGAAGCACACCTGTTACTTCATCTGGAACTATAACATTAGAAGTAAATGCTATTGCTAATACTAAAATTACAGGACTAGGAACAGCAGCTACTTTAAATGTTGGAACTTCAGCTAATAATATAGTACAATTAGACGGATCAGCTCAACTACCTGCTGTAGATGGTAGTAATTTAACTAATCTTCCAGGAGCATCAGCAGGATTTGCTATTGCTATGGCAATCGCATTATAATATAGGAGAATATATGGCACAAAACTTTAGACGATACACAAGCAACGATGTAGGAACATCTGCTGCAACTTTATTTACTGCTGACAGTTATGATACTGTAGTAGGTATTTCAGTAGCGAATGTAACCACTTCTGCTGTGGTAGCATCAGTTTATATCAACGATGGAACAAACGATATTTATCTAGTGAAAGACGCACCCATACCTGCAGGTTCTGCATTACAAGTATTAGATGGTGGTGCTAAATTTGTAGTACAAGCTAGTGATGTTTTAAAAGTCATATCTGATACCGCTTCATCTTTAGATGTTTGGGTATCTACAGTAGACGCAATTAGTTCATAGGAGAATAAATGGCATACATTGGAAAAACTCCAACATCAGTTCCTTTAACAAGTTCTGATTTGGCTGATAGCATTGTAACTTCTGCAAAGATAGTAGATGCAACTATAACAACTGCTGATTTAGCTTCAGGTGTAGTTTCTCCAGTTTATGGATTGTTTAGAAAAATTGACCCAACAGTTGTTGCTTGGGATAAAACAGGTGCTTTCACAATGGAGACTAACACAGGATTATACATTGAAGTTAATGGTGATGTTAAAACTATAGCTTCAGCAACTTCTATTACTATG
>Ga0208768_1000275_pt1 | contig 37018 bp, 40 predicted proteins | sample AntAceMetag02UK1_FD_184760 | JGI IMG/M metagenome (GOLD analysis project Ga0208768, IMG submission 184760) | Saline lake microbial communities from Ace Lake, Antarctica - Antarctic Ace Lake Metagenome 02UK1 (SPAdes) (version 2) | ecosystem: Environmental > Aquatic > Non-marine Saline and...
CTAACTTGTCCGGTGCTGACTTGGCCGGTGCTAACTTGACCGGTGCTAACTTGACCGGTGCTGACTTGACCGGTGCTAACTTGGCCGGTGCTAACTTGGCCGGTGCTAACTTGGCCGGTGCTTACTTGGCCGGTGCTGACTTGGCCGGTGCTAACTTGGCCGGTGCTAACTTGGCCGGTGCTGACTTGACCGGTGCTAACTTGACCGGTGCTGACTTGACCGATGCTAACTTGCGATGGGTTACCTCCACAGGAGCGAAGGGGTTATACATGCTCCCGCAAAGATCGGATGGGTATCCGTTTTTATTAGTTCTTGACTCAACGGGCTGGATGATTAAGGCGGGGTGCAGGTACTTAAGCATCGGTGCCTATAGGGCGCACACCCTTGACTATAACGACAGTGATAAGCAAGCGGAAACCTTACGCATACTAGACTATGCACAAGCAATACTCGATTCATTAGGGGCCAAAGCATGAGTAAAGCTAACGACAAAATTCCCCCCGCCAAGCGCAAGAGAATCTTAGAGCTTAAGAAGTCGATCAGCGTAAAGCGTAAGGAGCAAGAGGAACTATCATTGCGGCTGACGCAATTGATTCGCACCGTAAGAAAGCATGAGCATAGTACAACCCATTAATCACCCTAGACATTCTAGGGTAAACCCAAGAGAGTAAATAATATGTTTTCAGTAGATGTAACAAACGTACCAACCCTTGGTAGCTATATAGTCGCGCTCTCTAAGTACGAGAGCATCACGCCAATTTGTGGTAGCAACAACGTAAGACCTTTGGAGCAGCGCAGCAAGCAACAGTTCACGATCAACCTCACCCGAGCCACAGGCATAGACGGTATAGAGTACCCAGCCGTAGGGTGTATGCTGCATAGCTCCAACGTGGTGGTATACCTGTCTAACGGGGAGATTCACTATAATAGTTGTGGCTACAACACCGTGTCTACTAATGCCTTCGCTTCTAAAGTAATGCCGCGCGGTGTGTACGCATCCAGCCACCGCGGCGAAGCTATGGTTACCGGCGGGGATAACCTGTCAAAGATTCAAGGGGATGGTCCAATAAAGTTGTACCAAGAGTCTGGAGTATGGGTAGTACACGAACCGACCACACCCTACTGCTACTACCTTAGACACAAGCCGATGACCATCGAGCGCCGTAGGGCCAAACCGTTTATGGATTTCTGCACTAGCATGGTTTCAGTCCTTGGCTCGCAGGATAACTACAACCGAGCAGGGGCGTACAGCAGTACCACTATGTTAGAGGTGTATGAGGCTATAGGTGACGAGGATAAATGGGCTGACATGGCGGAGCTATTACTTGCCCGAGCTTATGATTCCAGAGATAAGAGTTTTTCCCTGTCCTCTATTAAGATAAACATAGTTGATGCCATTAAGTTTACAAAGGCAGCGGAGTTAATAGAGCGCAGGGTAATGACAGACTTCAGCTCTAAAGCGTCTGCAAATGAGCGCTACTACAATTCGCAGTTTGCCAACACATCTCGGTGGATGTTGTAGCCAAGGAACATTAATATTTAAACGTGGTACTATATACCTCCACTAACAACAAACCCAACTAAACACCCTAGACATTCTAGGGTGAACCTAAGAGAGCAACAACATGACTACAACCTCAATAGTAAATGCAAACGTATCCGTAACACACGATCAAGCGGTGCTGCTAATCAAGAATAACCCTGATGTACGGTTCATGGTTCGCGGAGAACCGGGAGTTGGTAAGACTGCCCTAGCCTTAGCATTGCAAGAACAGACAGGCTATCTACTGTCTATGGTAGATGTACCCAACTTGGATATAGGTGACGCGGCGATGCCTGTCATAGACCACGACTCCCAAGTTACCCGCTATTACCCGAACTCTCGCTTTAGGTTGACCGAGGGCAAGCCGGTAATAATATGCCTAGATGAGTTCACAAAAGGTGCTGATGCCGTAAAGAATATGCTTCACCCTATGCTGGAAATAAATAATCCACGACTAGGTGATGTTCCGCTCCCTGAAGGAAGCATAGTCTTTATGACGGGCAACCTAGATACCGACGGCGTAGGTGATGGCTTAGAGCAACACACACGACAGCGCATAGCAGAGATACACTTGACGAAACCTACGGCTAAGGCTTGGCTTATCTGGGCAGCGCAAAATGGTATTGACCCGCTAGTTATGGCATGGGTAGACCGCTATCCCCAGTGCTTAGCGTCCTATGTAGATGGCATGGTTAACGAGTTCAATTTCAACCCAGCAAACCCTGATGACAACGTGGTATCTCCACGCACACTAGCAATAGCAAGCAAGGTGATTAAGCAGCGCGACATATACCAAGATAGGAATGGGCATGGGCTACTACAGGCCGCGCTTACAGGCATAGCGGGTGCGCCGTTCGCTCACTCTATTGTGTCGTTTCTTAAGTACCAAGACTCACTGCCTTCAATAAAGTCTATTGAGCAAACACCCATGACGGCTACTGTTCCGCCTGATGCCGGTGGCCGCGCGGTCCTCACGTTTGGCTTACTATCACGCGCCAACGCGGAGAATTTTGATAACATTCTAAAATACCTTGGGCGCATGGATGAGGAATTCCAAGTCATATTTTCCGTCTGTCTAGCCAAGGAAAAAGATAAGCAAAAGTTTATGTTCCGCAACCGATCCTTTGCCAAATGGATGGTAGAGAACCAAGACCTACTAGGGTAAGCCCACACACACGAGGACAAGACTATGGATTTTGAAAGAAGGCTTAAGGCAATCAAGATCAAGCTCATGCGTTCCGAGGAGTTTGGCTTATTGGGTGGTGTCGCTATGCACGGCAGCACAATACTAACCACTGATGTACCTATAGCAGCTACTAACGGGAGAGACTGCTACTACAACCCAGAGTTTCTATGTACCAAGATAGGCAACGGTGACCTAGGCGTAGGGTTCATCATGGTGCATGAGTGGATGCACAAAGCGGCTATGCACCTAATTGTCTACAAAACGCTGGCCAAGAAAAATGCTGCCCGCTCTAACCAAGCTACGGACTACTGGATCAATTCCAAGCTAGTCATGGCTGATCCGACAGGCAAACTTATCCAGATGCCCACAGATATAGACAACAAGCCAATGGGTCTATATGACCCTAAGTACCACGACTGGACGGTTACCCGTATATACAAGGCGCTCGAAGAAGATGCCAAGAATGAGGATAAGCAAGAAGAAAATGAGCGTGCTACTAGTGACGCGCCAAATGGGTTTGACGACCATAAGTGGGATGAGGCAGAGGCTATAGGTACGGAAGAATTAGCAAAGTTAGGCGAAGAGATAACGCAAGCCATACGCCAAGGCATACACTCTGGACACAAGATGGGGGAAGGCTCGCTCACTGATTCGCTAGGGCTAGGCCAGTTAGTCACACCCAAAATAGATTGGCGCGTACAGTTGCGGGCCTTTATGAACTCAACATGTAGGAAGAAAACCCAGTCATCATGGCGCAGACCTAACCGTAGGTTCTTACACATGGACATGATTATGCCTAGCCTAGTAGGTAAGGGTATAAAAGAAATAGTGCTGGCCCGCGATGCGTCTGGCTCTATGCACATGGACGATAGGCTTACTAAGGTAACTTCAGAGATGGTCAACCTTGTGCGCCAACTAAGCGTAGATAAGGTTCACGTTATAGATTGGGATGGGCAGGTAGGTAGCCATGAGGTCTACACTAGCGACACCCTAGCCAAGGCCCCAGCGGTACGTAATGTAAGAGGTGGTGGAGGTACTTCCCCCTCATGCGTTCCAGAATACCTAAAGGCTAACGGCATCAAGGCGGATTGCGTAGTAGTTCTTACTGATGGTGAGATACGCAACTGGGGCAAGTGGACTGTGCCCGTACTATGGGCAATCGTAAACAATGTTAAAATAACTGCACCAATTGGCCGAACGGTCAACATCACTTAATTCACCCTAGACATTCTAGGGTCATCGGAGAGTACATAATGAGCAGACTAGCGAGCAGCGCAGTATTAGTAAAACTTAACATCGGCGTATGGGCAGCGCGTAAGCGCAACAAGACAGTGGAGCGCGAGGTAGCAGCAATCAAGAATGCTGACCCTTCAGCCATGAGCCTGTACGACAACCTGATGGTCGGTTCGCATGACCACAAAGAGATTCAGAATTTCGCTGCCAAGGTACGTCACTGGCACGCCGCACGTACACTACCTTGGGATGAGCGCGGGTTCCGTCTATGTTCTACCCGAATGTTCATGGAGTATAAGCAAGAGCATAACGCTATGCGTGCCAACTTCGAGGGTTTAGTGCGTGACTATGAGCACAGGTATGAGCAGTACTTAGACAAGGCCGAGATGCTTAGAGGAGATGTGTTCAATGCAGCAGACTACCCATCCGTAGCAGAGGTGATGAGTAAGTACACATGGAACTTTACCGTTTCACCAGTGCCGGAGTCTGGTCATCTGTGCATAGACTTACCCAAGGAGGAGTTAGCGGAAGTTATCAAGTCATGTGATGACGAGGTGGAGCGCCGTGTCCAAGACGCGGCTAAGGAAAATGACACCCGACTACTATCAGAGCTGACTACCTTGATGGAAAAATGTACAGACGCGGAACACTTTGTGCGAGGTAAGGGCAGCAGGTTTCACCCATCTTTTGTTACTACGCAGCTACAGAACTGTAGGTGGGCAAAGGCCATGAACATAAACAACAACCCAAAGATAGACGCGGCGTGCGCCAAGCTGGAAGCAATGATGGAGGGCCGCACTCCCGAGATGTTTAAGGAGTCTGCCTCCCTACGCAAAGAAGTGCAGCAAGAAGTTGCAGCTATTATTAAAACCTATGACTGGTAAGCCGGAGAAACCTATGACCCAAGAAGCAAATGACAAACCTCGCAGAGGTAAGGCCGTCAAGCCTGCAATGATCCACGTAAACATGCGCCTCCCTGAAGAAGTGCTCGCGTTCTTTAAGACGCACTCACAGTACACACTAGAGATGCGTAAAGTGTTAGTTAGCTATTACGAGAAAGCGTTGGAAAAAGGGGATTACCATGAAGACTAGAATCCATGTGAACCAGCACAACATTCGTGCAAACGCCAAAGGTGCTGCTATTCTTAACAAGGGGGCTGACCTCCCTGTACTTACTGTAAAGACTTACAAGGAAAACATTAAGTGTAACCGTGTTGAGGTTAATGGCCCCAGCACAATAATCTATAGCCCAGACAAGCCGCTAAGCTGTGGCGCTAAGGTCTGGATCGAAACTGAATCCGAGGTACGGACTTATGAATGACAAGCTAAGAATTTACTTGAACGCCTACCTCCTTGACTTGGAGTACTGGTGCGGGTTAGACGTAGGAAGCGTCAACCACTACACAAACGGGACTCGTGAGTTCAGCAACATCAAAGAGCTGTGTAAATATAAAGCCGAGCTGGCCTACTTAATGGAACAAAAGTCACATAACGGTCGGTCACCCACTACGGAGAACATGATGCTAGTTAACGAAGATAAGTACACAAAGACAACCAGTGAAGAAGAAGTAATACAGTTTATTTCCGCGTGTTGGAATAAATTTGGCGAGCACACTGCGACTTTAGTTTCTGCTGAGCAAGCTGATATTGAGCTTTTTCTAGCTCGGCTAAAAGACGATCTGGATGAACTGAGAGGAAATAACAAAACCCTCCAAGCCGCGATAGCAGACAAAGACGCTGAGCTAGCCCGCCTACTCGCTGTGGAAGTGGCTGCTAAGAAAATATGTAACGGGGGAAAGGTTGTTTGCTGGTGCGAAGACATGGATTTTGATTTTGTTTCACACGAACCCGATTGTCCCGTTTTGGTAATTAACCCTATAGGTGATAAGTAATGGGATATTTTTTAGTGCAGTATAAAACCAAAAGATGCTCATCTTGGATTATAGGAAACGTGCGCGGAACAAGTCAAAGGGCTGAAGCCAAAGCAGAGGATTGGCTAAGAGTTTCTTGCGTAACCGAAAGCAGAGTATTGGAAATTAAAACGCAAGAATAGCCATTAACCCTATAGGTGATAAGAAATGACAGCCCCCATCAAGTACCCCAACAAGCATTGGATAAAAAGATATCTCCACTACAACCCTTTCACGGGGCAATTTATAAGAATACAAAGGTCATCTGGTGGCCGCTATGGGTTGGGGGTTGTAAAAAATCTCGTAAACCACAACATTAAGCTGCACGGAATCTGTTACAGCCTAAATAAATTAGCATGGGTTTACATGAACGGTTCTCCTCCGCCTAGCACAATTAGGCATATTGATGGAGACCCCAATAATTACATATTTAAAAACTTGAAAGTATCTGAGGCTAAAATAAATAAGGGGGTATCGTGACTAAGTACACAGAAGAAACTATTATGCTTGTCGCAGGGTTAGCAGATTTAGGTACGACAATACGGGAGGCAAGCCTTTCCCTAGACATACCAAAGGGGTCTGTATCAACTCTCGCTAGGAAGAACAATATACGTTTCAAAGGCATTGTAGGCAGGAAACGTGTAGATAACCCCGTTCGACCATACCGACCGTACCAGAAGCAGCACTACGAGTCGTTATCAGCTAATACTATTGACGAGAGCAGCTTAAGTTTAATGAAGCGGAAGTGGTAGAACTGGTTGTTTACAAAGTAAACCTATAAGGATACAATTTAATAATGAGTACCCCAGAGAAAAAAGTTAAAGACCAAGTAGTAAAAATGCTTAAGGCATACAGCGCCTATTACTTCTTCCCCGCTACTTTTGGTATGGGTAGATCAGGCGTACCAGATGTAGTCTGCTGCTACAGAGGTAAGTTCTTTGGCATTGAATGTAAGGCTGGTAGTAATACAACTACCGCACTACAAGACAGGGAACTAAAAGCTATAACAGATGCAGGAGGTATAGCGTTAATAATAAATGAGCACAACCTACAAACACTAGAGGAAGCACTAAATGACTGACACTGGATACGAAATGGTAATGCACCGTATGGACACACACCCCGAGGACTTCGCAGTTGAGGCATCTACAGCCCGTTCGCGTGGGCTAGTTGGGGCCATAGATTGGGGTACACACTGGCACGGTTTTGCACGAATACTGCTTACGCCCGACAAGAGTAAGGGTTTCATAACCGAGAACCAGCGCAGTAAGTTAGAGGCGGCTTACAATAAAATACAGCGCGAAGCGTTTGATGTAGAAGTAATGAAGCACTTACTGGGGGCAGAGGATACCCAAACAGAGGATACCCAAGCAGATGTTTACACTGAAGCCTATAACTCCGACCAGACACGCCCACTGGCAGCACTAGACCCCTTAACCCCACGCGAACGGGCTGTAAAGCTAAAAGAGATGAGTGATATGCAAGACGTACTCAGAGCCGATAGCCGCGCACAGCAGCGTTACAGAAAAGGCATGAATGGGCAATGGGAGAGTAGGTAGCATGGACATACTCACGATAGACTTTGAAACCTACTACGCAAAAGACTATGGCCTAAGAAAGTTTACCCTAGAAGAATACATACGCGCCGATAAGTTTGAGGTCATTGGTGTTGCGGTTAAAACTTCGAGAGCGAACTATCATGGTGAGACTGTGTGGTGTACCGGCCCTAAGCAAAAGGTGCAAGCCTTTCTGGATGGCTTTGATTGGGAGAACAGTGTAGCTGTTGCACACAATGCGATGTTCGACATGGCTATACTTAATTGGCACTTCGACATTCGCCCTAAGAAAATTGTAGATACGCTGTCTATGGCGCGAGCGATTCACACTATAGAAGTTGGTGGTAGCCTATCCGCGCTGGCTACTTACTACAACCTAGGCAAGAAAGGCACAGAGGTTAACGATGCCCTTGGTAAGCGTAGGCTAGACTTCACGGAAGAAGAGATGCACGCCTACGGTGGGTATTGCATACAAGATGTGGACCTGACCTACAAACTGTTTAAAGTGCTAATCAAGAGAGTGCCTATATTTGAGCTGGACTTGATTGACCTAACCATGCGTATGTTTACCGAACCGGCATTGGTGCTTGATAAGGAGATACTAGAGGAGCACTTGGCTACCCTAGTTGAAGATAAAGCAGCACTCATGGCGAGGGTGACTCACGACCGGAAACAACTAACAAGCAACCCGCAGTTTGCTGCCTTACTAGAAAGCTATGGTGTAGTACCACCGACCAAGATAAGCCTTACTACAGGGAAGGAAGCGTTTGCGTTTGCTAAGACAGATGAAGCGTTCAAGAAGTTAGCCGAGCATGAGAACCCTGAAGTCCAAGCATTGGTCGCTGCAAGGTTAGGGGTCAAGTCAACCCTAGAAGAAACACGGACTGCACGTTTTATAGGTATTGCAAGCCGAGGACAACTGCCCGTTCCACTAAAATACTACGCGGCACATACGGGTAGGTGGGGCGGGTTCGACAAGATAAATATGCAGAATCTAACACGCGGCTCTAAGCTAAAATATGCAATATGTGCTCCCGAGGGCTTCTCATTTATTGACTGTGATTTGTCTCAGATCGAGGCAAGGATGCTTGCATGGTTAGCAGGGGAGGACAGCCTAGTAGAAGCGTTTGCCCGTGGAGATGATGTGTACAAGATTATGGCCGCAAGTATATATGGTAAGGATGTAGCTGACATAACCAAGGGCGAGCGGTTTGTAGGCAAGCAGACTATACTAGGTTGTATTTCCGAGGGAACTCCAGTACTCTGTGATTCAGGATGGAAGCCGATTGAACAGGTTTCTGTAGAAGATAAACTTTGGGATGGGGAGAATTGGATATGCCACCAAGGATTAGTGGAGAAAGGCTTAAAAGAAACCGTGAACATTTGCGGGAGTTGGTTGACACCAGATCATCGAGTGTTGTGCGGGACCAAGTGGAAGGAGACCGCATCAGTGGTGCAAGACGTAAATATCCGGTCCCTAGCATTGGACACCGGAGCGGCAAACTTACCGTCACGGGCTACATCAAGGGCACGCGGGGTGGGTTTAACGCCCTCATTGTTAGTTGCGGCTGTGGCGGTGGGGAACACACTATTGATACCCATAACTTCAAAAACTTCAGTAGTACGCGGTGTGATTTATGTGCTAAAAAAAGTGCCAACCGCACTCGTAAACTTTATTGGGGGTATGCAGAGGTCTTACCAGACAACGAGCACCGCGAACGCCTACTCAACAGGCTATCATCCGCTATCGGAAGGTGCCATACCATCAGCAACAAGCAGTATAAAAGTTATGGGGGGCGGGGCATACAAGTATACGCAGGGTGGAGAGAGAACCGGAGTGAGTTCCTTAGCTACGTACAAACGCTTGACGGGTGGGATGTACCCGCTCTTGAGATGGATAGGATTGATAATGACAAGGGGTACGAGCCCAACAACATACGGTTCACCACTAGGAGTGAAAACATGTCTAACCGGCGCAGCGTCATCAAACTTACCGCGACTATTGCAGACCTTCGATCTCGCCTACGCAGGGCCGAACAATCGCTTCACAATAGGGACGGATGAGGGGCCATTAATAGTGCACAACTGTGGCTACGGCATGGGTCCAGTTCGCTTCCAAGCACAGTTGGGGCAATTTAATGTTAAGTTACCCATAGAAGAATGCGAACGAATTATAAAAGTATACCGAGCAACCTACACTGCGATTACAAAGCTATGGAAAGAAGCAGGCAATGCACTCAAGGCTATGCAGCTAGATAAGGTGGTTGGTCTTGGATGCAACGGCGCTCTGCTGGCAGATGGTGAAGACGGTATACTGTTACCCAATGGCCTTTATGTAAGTTACCCAAACCTGCGGGTGGAAGTAGACGAGGAGGGGGAATCAGAAACCCTATACGATACCCTCAAGGGTCGCACCTTAGTGCCAACTAGGATATACGGTGGTAAGGTTATAGAGAATGTATGCCAAGCACTTTCCCGGATTGTCATTGGCGAGCAGTTGCTTGCAGTCTCTAAGGAATATAAAGTTGTTATGACTGTTCACGATGCGATAGGAGCACTTGCCCCAACAGTAGGTGTTGTTAAAGCAATGCAGCGCGTCGAAGAACTTATGAAGATTAGACCGGCTTGGGCCCCTGATCTACCGCTTGATTGTGAAGGCGGGTACGGGGAGTCCTACGGTAGCTGTTAGTAGAAGTGGACTGCTGTAGTAAATAGGCAGTCCCTGTCCCAGCGGGCGGTGGGCAGATCATGGAAAACACCCGCAGTATAGAAAGGCCAAACCTTAGGACTCTTAGGCTTTGTCCATACCGTGTAAGCACGCTACGCTAGTCGTACAAGCAGGAAGCAAAGGCTCTGAATTGGGGGAGTTAATGATTACTGTGAGTACGCACCCCACCTAACACAAACTAAGGATAATTTTTATGGATGACCGAGAACATAACAGCATTAAAAGATTAGAAAGTAGACTGATCGAAGTTATTAGTGACGAGTTAAATAACAATAAAGATATTGCCGAGGGTAAGCGGGTTGCAGTTGCTTTAACGACTCTTGGTATACTCGTTGTTAAGTTAGCGTTTAGGGCAGGCGTGGATAAAAACATGCTTTTGGCTATCATATCTGAGACTTGGGACTTATTAGGTGAAGATGATGATGATGATGCTGATGAACTTCACGAAGACAGCGGGGATGATGGCGATGCTTACGATACAGGGCAAAGACCCACAGTACATTAAGTTAGATGAGTACTTAGACACCCTAGAATGGTCTAGGGTGGACCCCTTCGATATTGAGGAGGAAAGGCAACAGCGGTTGGCCGACAGCGGGGGGATGGACGATGAAATATAGAAAGAAGCCAGTAGTAATTGGCGCTATGCAGTTTACTGAAGAAAGCAAAGATCAATGTTTAAATTTTGTCAGGTGCAGCGCAGCGTGCGGGTTTGATGATTCCGGCGAGCCTACATTAAAAATACAAACCCTTGAAGGAGACATGACGGCTAGGCTGGGAGATTGGATAATTAAAGGCGTTAGCGGCGAGTTCTACCCCTGCAAACCAGACATTTTTGACAAAACATACGAGGCTGTAACATGAGAGAAATCAAGTTTAGAGCATGGAGTGAATCATTGGGGGCGCTTTCAAAACCGTTTACTTTGCCGCACATTTTATTGGACTTTACCAATGAGAAGGGTTTGGGGGTAATAAAATCACTAACAGATGAGCGGGTAATTCAATACACCGGACTCAAGGACAAGAGCGGCGCTGAGATTTACGAGGGGGATATTTTTAAGTCTGAGAACCATAACCCACTAAACTTTCAGGTTGAGTTTGTCGAAGGCGCTTGGTGCGCGACATCGCCATATGTTAAAGACTATCCGACAGAGATGTATCACTTTTCGCTGGAGTCAATTGAGGTAATCAGCAACATCCACGAGAACCCTGAATTGCTGGAGGTAGAGAGCGATGATTAATATTATTTTGAAGGGAGAAGGGCCTAATGTCGAGTTTGTTGAAATAGAAGACGACTCAGGTAAATCAATAAATGTAGGCACTAGAGAGAAGTACGGCGAGTTTACGAAGCTAAAAATAGATATGGAATCTGCTGGAGCAAGCAGCAACTGGGATAAAATCTTTAACAAAACTAAGGGGAACACAGATGATTTACGCAACGATACCAAAAGTGGCAAAGAAACCGATGACCGCGGAGCAACTGGACGAGCTAAGAAATCAAGCTATGTTGGAGGATTGGAGGAGAAGTGACGCAGAGGCTAACGCACTCAGCAGACAGACAGGGGGGACGCACTATAAAAATATGGCTATCCAACCGGCGGAGTACGCCGAGAAGAATGGCTTAAGTTTACTAGAGGGTAACGTAGTTAAATACATCTCTCGATGGAAGAACAAGGGCAACCCGTTAGAAGACTTAGGGAAAGCCAAACACTGTATTGACCTGTTAATTGAAATACACGGAGTTAAATAATGAAGCCCACAAAAGAATTTCTTAAAGACGCTGAAAGAGAGGCCCTTGCTGAGGACATAAAAACTTACCTCAACACTGGTGGTATTATAAGTCAGCACGCTCACGGGGAGTCTACTTATGTAGGTAAGAAGGCCACTATATATGAGAAGAAACTCCACCATGACCCTAGCACTAAGGGGTAATAGAATGCCGACTGATAACTGGAGAAGACTTACGGAGCTGCACGATGAAGTACTTTGCCTTGCCCATAAAGAACTCAATACGCTTAATATGCGTGTTTCGGAAGTGAGTAGGGAAAACAGGCAGTTACAACACAAAGTTTCCGTTTTGACTGCCATAGCGGTAATTAGCATGTTTGCCCTTGCGGCGTGCATGTGGCAACTAACCACCTAGGAGATTAACTATGCCCACTGCATGGTCTTACAGTAGCTTAAGTACATTTAAACAGTGCCCAAAGAAGTACTATCACCTTAAGGTGGCTAAAGACGTTAAAGATAAAGGCAGCCTAGCAATGAGCTATGGTAACGAGCTGCACAAAGCTGCGGAGCTACACATAAAGAATGGGGAAGAGATACCTAAGAAGTTTGACTTCATAACTAAGATGTTAACCTCCCTTAAAAACATACCCGGCGAGAAGCATTGTGAGCTTAAGTATGGCCTTACCTACGATGGCACAGACCTAGGCCCATGCAAGTTCTTTGATAAAGATGTTTGGTGGCGGGGCATAGCCGACCTAGTTATTGTAGACGGGGAGAAGGCATACCTCATAGATTACAAGACGGGAAAGAATGCGAAGTACGCGGATACTGCCCAGCTAGATGCCTTAGCCGCAGCCACGTTCACCCACTTCCCTGAAGTGAACACAATCAAGTCAGCACTAATTTATGTGGTAAGCAACGAGTTCATTCGCAAGGAGCATAGTCGAGAGTTACTTAACTCTTATTTTGCTGGGTTCCACCCCGACCTTGAACGCCTTAGAGTTGCTGAAGAATCAGGAGTATGGAATGCGGTATCCACCCCCTTATGTGGTTGGTGTCCGGTAACTAAATGTGAACACCATAAGGAACGATAATGACTACTAAAGCACCAAGAGATTACAAAGCAGAGTATGCCAAGTACCAAGGCACTACTGAACAAAAGAAAAACCGCGCTAAACGGAATGCCGCCCGTACCAAACTGACGGCCGAGGGTAAGGTATCCAAGGGGGATGGGAAGCATGTCAACCACAAGACTCCCCTATCACAAGGTGGGGGTAATGACCGCAGCAACCTGTCGGTTAAGACTGAAGCGGAAAACTCTTCCTATGCACGCACCAGTAGCGGAGCAATGAAGAAAGGTAAGAAGAAAGGTAAGAAAACTGTATGAGAATAGTTAAGGATAGGGCTATGGTCTTAACTACGACCCAACCGCATCTAATTACGGAGCGGTTGAAGAAGCATAAAATTATCTCTGAGGTAGACGGGGTTTACACCGTGGCCCTACCTTGGAATATGCTAGAGGCACAGGTACTTACTACTTTAAAACATGATGCCCCTTCCCCCATAACACGGGACTATACGTGGACAGGTCGGTTTACCCCCTTCGCCCACCAGAAAGAAACGTCTGCTTTCCTTACGCTACATAAAAAAGCCTTTTGCTTTAACGAGCAGGGCACAGGTAAGACAGCCTCAGTTATATGGGCAGCGGATTACCTAATGAAAATAGGCCAGATAAAAAGAGTGTTAGTTATTTGCCCGTTATCCATTATGAAATCAGCTTGGCAGGAAGACCTTTTTAAGTTCGCTATGCACCGCAGTTGTTCAGTGGCGCATGGAGCCGCACCCCAACGCAGGAAGATAATTGCTGCGGGTTCTGAGTTCGTTATCATAAACTTTGACGGAGTTGCGGTTGTTAAAGAGGAGATACTTAACGGGGGTTTTGACATGATTGTTGTGGATGAGGCTAGTGCTTACAAGAACGCTCAGACCGACCGGTGGAAAATACTCAGGGATTTGTGCATAGGTATCCCTTGGCTTTGGATGCTTACTGGTACGCCAGCGGCACAGTCCCCTGTTGATGCGTTTGGTCTAGCTAGGTTAGTTAGCCCTGATAACGTTCCGAGATACTTTGGGCAGTTTAGGGATAAGGTTCTCTATAGAGTTACGCAGTTTAAGTGGGCCCCGAAACCTGAAGCCGACAAAGTAGTACACAACGCGCTACAACCCGCTATTCGTTTTGAGAAAGATCAGTGCTTAGACTTACCTCCGGTTACTTCAGTAGAAAGATATGCAGCACTAACGCCCCAACAGTTTAAGTACTACACGTTACTCAAAAAGCAGATGACAATGGAGGCGGGGGGAGAGCAGGTTACTTCAGTAAACGCAGCGACTAATATAAATAAACTACTCCAGATATCAGGAGGTGCGGTCTACACGGACACTAAAGAGGTTATAGAATTCGACGTTAGCAATAGGCTGCAAGTCGTGTTGGAAGTGATAAAAGAATCCTCACATAAGGTGCTAGTATTTGTGCCCTTTACGCATACGATAAACTTGTTGCAAGACTTCCTGACCAAGAAGAAAGTGACCTGCGATGTTATATCGGGCAAGGTAACGGTGAACCGGCGGCACCAGATAATTAAAGACTTCCAAGACAAAGATACTACGCAGGTGCTTATTATCCAGCCACAAGCAGCCTCGCATGGACTTACTCTAACGGCGGCCAACACCATTATCTGGTACGCTCCAGTTACTAGCGTAGAGACTTACCTGCAAGCTAACGCTCGGATAGATAGACCCGGCCAGCATAACCCTATGACTATTGTGCATATCACAGGGAGTGAAGTTGAAGGCCGACTGTATAATATGCTTCGCGCTAACATCAGTAACCACAGCAAAATAATTGATTTATACAGACAGGAGTTAGACGCTTGACAATGTAAAATTAGGTGTTAAACTCTTCCCCCCACTAAGGAGTAAAATATGAAAACAGCCGCCCAGCTTACCGCTATATTCATTAAGATGCGTGAGGCTATTAAAGTTAAAGAAGACGAGATTAAGGACATAAAATCGCAGCAAGAAGTAATTACCGAAAACCTCTTAGCCCTATGTGATGAGCAAGGGTTAGACAGTGTTAAGTCAAACACAGGTACGGTGACAAGAAGAGTACAGGCAAACTATTGGACTAGTGATTGGGAGCAGATGCACCACTTTATCAAAGAGCATGATGCCCTACACCTACTAGAGAAGAGAATTTCTAATAACAGCATGAAAGAGTTTTTAGAAGAGCACCCTGACCTGTCCCCCGCGGGACTTCAGATCAACAGAAAGTTTGTTATCTCAGTACGCAAGCCCACGAAGGCATGATGAAGTTACAGTCTCAGGATGGGTTCTTTATCCGCCCTGACACTAAAGAAACTCTGCCCTCTATAGAAGTAGTAATAACAGATAGAGGGGCATTAGCTAGGAATTACTACAAGAGCCAGCAGCAAGTGTGTTGGTCATCAGATGGAAAGTTTCCTAGTTCAGCAGTCGCAGAGCCACAAGCAGCCCGTTGTTTAGACTGCTCGCAAAGCGTTAGAAGGGGTGGGTACAGTAGTGGCGCACCCTGCAAGTTTTTTAACGTAGTTACATTAGCAATACCGGAAGCCAATATAATCTGTAGCTTAAGACTAAGTGGACAGAGCTTATTTTCTAAGAAGGTTAACCAGTACAGCTTACGCAGCTACGTGGAACACTTGGCCCAGCACAAAGAAGAAGTAGAACATGTCTTAACAGAGATTTACTTTGAAGAGACTAATGGATACAACAGTGTTTATTTTAAACCAGTTCGACCTTTAGCCGAGGAAGAACTAGCAAAAGTGGAAAGGCTAATTAAAGCTGCATCCCTTTCAACCAATCCTTTTGAACAGGATACCGAGGAACTATTTATGGCTAACCAAACTCACATAATCAAGAACGTAGAAGCCCGATACCCACGACTAGACCGGCCTTACCGGTTTGATAACACCGCGGGAAAGAACGGCAAAAGCGTTCCATGTGATGCACTAGAAGACGGCGCGAAGTATGAGCTGGACTTCTTGATGACACAGACCCAAGCCAAAGAGCTCTATAGCATTATGCAAGAGGTTTACACGAACGCCGCTAAGCGTGATAAGTCTTGGCCTACTACGTTAGAGATGCCATTTAAGAAACAAGAGGATGGCACTTTTTTGGCCAAGGCAGTTTTGAAAGCAGCATACAGTGGGACGGCGACCGACTCCCCTGCTCAGTTCGATGCCCAGAACGAGCGCCTTGGGGAGGACTTCATGCTTACTACAGGCAGCACAGTAAATGCAGCCCTAGAGATGATTCCTTATAAGATGGCGGCTACAGGGGTATCGCTACGCTTACGCGGTGTGCAAGTTACGAAATACCTACCGTACAAACCTGCTTCACCGTTTGACCAAGAGGAAGGTGGCTTCACTGCTGACACGGCAAAGAGTTTTTTTGCCAAACCTGACGAGGTTGACGAGGTTGACGAGCCAGATGAAATCCCAGTAGCTAAGAAAGAAGCTGTCTCAGTTGCCGAGTTTGATGCAGACCCATTTGCAGATTCCCCAGCACCTACGAAAGCCGCGGCAAAAGCGCCAGTCAAGCGTACAAAGAAAGCCGCAGAACCCACTCCGGCCGACGATGCGGAGATTGCATCAATCATTGATATCTGGGGTAGTGAGGGAGACTAATGAGCTACGGGTATACAACACGACTCGTTAGGCTCAATAAGGAAGCCGATAAAACCAATCTCGGGGTGAAGCTAGGCCGTCTGTGCATTCGTAAAGAAGTGCCGGTGGTTCAAGTTTCCCTTGAGCTGGGGGTAAGCCGGATGGCGGTGTACAATTGGTTTTCTGGGTCTAGCGAACCTTCCGATAGAATGACCGGTGCCATAACTAAACTGATAGCGGAGTACCGCCAACGATGAACGCTTTTAGCCTCATAGATTATGTAGTGCCCTCGGGTGGCTTCTACTGTGTGGTTGGTATGGACGAGGGTGGCCCACTAGATACTAGGCTTACCCAAGATAGGGCAGAGGTAGATAGAATAGTTGAACAGTTTGTACAGCAAAACAAACATGTCTACTTCGCCCTCTCTAAGTTTAAGACAGATCAGAACAGAACTGCTGATAACGCTGAAGCACTCCAAGCCGTCTGGGTAGATATAGACTGTGGGGAAGCCAAGGCAAATGAGATAGAAGAGTCTACAGGGTTACCCAAAGGGTATGTAGATAAAGCTACAGCTAGTATGGCCTTAAAAAAGTTTTGCGATACTGTAGGTTTACCTGTCCCTGCAATAATAGACTCTGGTAATGGGCTACATGCCTATTGGGCGTTAACCGAAGAAGTCCCTAGGGACAGGTGGTCGCCCATAGCTGACCGATTGAAGCAGGTTTGCGTTACCCAGAAGTTCTGTGCTGACCCCCGCGTTTTTGATGTTTCGCGTATATTGAGAGTGCCGGGAAGTTTTAACCAGAAGTCTCAACCCGCAAGAGAAGTAAAAGTATTACGCCCAAGCACTACCCGAGTAACACCAGATGCCCTACGAGAAATATTGGGGGTCGCCTCAGACGCAGTGGATGCTGTTAAGCCTAAGCGCGAACTGTCTGTACTCCAGAAGTTACTCGACCAGAACACGGACAATAGTTTTAAACGGATACTAGTTAAGAAGGATTCATGTCTACAGCTACGTGATTGTTTGCTTAACAGAGCTACGTTGTCCGAGCCCCGTTGGTTCAATGCCCTATCTATAGCAAAGTTTTGTGAGGATGGGGATGTAGCAATACATAGACTTTCAGAGGGCCACCCAGACTATAACCACAATGCAGTGGAGCGGAAAATTGTAGGCATTAAGGGACCGCATTCTTGCCTAGAGTTCGAGAAAAATAACCAAGGGGGTTGCGAAGGTTGCCCCCACAAGGGAAAGATTACTAGTCCTATAAGTTTAGGTAAGGTTCTTGCGCCCGCCAAGGCCGTTAAGGCTAACAAGTACCCTAGTGGGTACACCCTAGGAGAGAAAGGTGGTGTTTACTACACAGGAGGGGAAGATGTTGAGCTTGTGTATCGCTACGACTTTTACCTAGACCAAGTTATGGTTGATCCAGAAGACGGTGATGTTGGTGTATTCAAGGTGCATACTGCACACAATGGGGTACGAGAGTTCACAATTAAGTTTGACTGCCTAGGGCAAAAAGAGCTCCAGCAGAGGTTAGCTAAGTACGGCATCATAGGGCACAGAGCACAGCACAAACTGCTTACTGACTATGTAATAAATGCACTTTTAGAATCACAGGACATGAACAGGGCAAAACTTATGAGAGTACAACTAGGATGGGCCGACAATGACAGCAAGTTTATTGTCGGAGAACGCGAGATAACTGTGGACGGTTGCTACCATTCACCGGCTTCAAGCATAACTGAGTCATACGCTCCGCACTTCGCACCGAAAGGTTCATACGCTAAGTGGCAGGAGGTGTTTAACATCTACAACAGGCCGGGACTAGAGGTGCAAGCCTTCGCGGCATTGAGTGGTTTCGGGGCCCCCTTACTCAAACTAACAGGGCAGAAGGGTGCGTTGATTAACCTAGTGCATAAACATGCAGGTACTGGAAAGACTACAGTGCTGCGTATGGCAAACAGTATATGTGGTGACCCTGAGAATCTACTAGGCACCCCAGACGACACAATGGTTGGTAGGATAAACAAGCTGGGCGTTTTTAACAGCATAGTAAACACTATGGACGAGCTCACTAACATGGAAGACAAGGAGGTGGGTAGGTTTGCCTACGCTTGTTCACAGGGTAAGGGTAAGGAGAGAGGGCAGGCGGCTATTAATGCCAACCGTAAAAACCTGACCACTTGGAGAACCATAACGCTAACTACTTCTAACTCTTCGTTATACCAGAAGCTACAGCACCTAAAGGGGATTCCAGACGGGGAGCTAATGCGTATCATCGAGTTCGTTATCGAGTACCAAGACGTTAGCATTGTCAGCACAGCAGAAGGCAAGGAGATGTTTGACCACCAGTTAAATGCGAACTACGGACACGCTATTGTGCCATTCATGCAGCATGTTATAGCCAACATAGACGCTGTTAGAGAGCGCATTAAATCCGTACAAAGCAAGATAGACTCCGAGCTCAACCTTACTCAGCGGGAAAGAAACTGGTCTGCCATTATTGCGGCGAACATTACTGCGGGTATGATTGCTACTGAGCTGGGGATTATTAACTTTGATATGCGGCGTATATATAAGAATACTGCGCCTATACTTAGCAGTATGCGTGATGACACCGTGGCTCCGATTGATTCAAACGCAGGCAACATTGGGGAGTTTATAAACCGCAACTTGATACACACCTTGGTAGTAGAAAGTGGCAACGATAGGCGTTCGGGTAGAGTTAAAGCACCTCAGCTAGAACCCCGAGGAAGTTTATATATTCGGATTGAGCCTGATACAAACAGGATGTACGTGTCGGTAAGCAGACTGCGTGATGACTTTGATAAAAACGGGATTGATTATAAGTCCTTTGTTAAGGAGCTAACCGCAGCGGGTATGATATTGGAGACTAAAAACTTTCACCTAGGTAAGGGTTTTGTGGGGGCTAGTACAGCCACTAGGTCCATAGTATTTGACACAGCCCACCCAGAGTTTGGTGGTCGGTTGGATGCAAAGGTTTTTGTCCCTTTAGCGGAAGAGCTGCATGAAAGTGGAGAATCTGACCTACCAGATTAACTGGAAAGCGTTTAAGGCAGGGGCCTCTTTCTTTATCCCTTGCCTTAAGCCCCCGCAAGCCCGAGCAATTATCCTAACTGAAACTAGTAGACACAAATATAAAGTGGTTACTAAAATAGTTATAGAAGATGGGGTGCGGGGCATCCGTGTATGGAGAGTCTAGTCGCCATCAAAGAATCTCTCGTTTAATTCAGGGGTAAGAGCATCGTTAAACTTAAGCCCCTTAATTAATTTCTGTTCGTAAGACTGCCTAGATTTAAACGAGCTCGACAAAGTGTTTGACTTAACCAGCGCCGGATATCTTTGGGCAAACTTCATCAACTCCATAGCCGCTTCATTGGCCAGTTCTAAGTCCCCAGTAGTTGCCCCTATGTAGTACCTCTTTAATATTTTTTGCTTGCGAGCTAACACTTTAGATTCATAGTTAGCCGCGTCACCTCTCTTCTCGTAGGTATTAGACAAATCAGCCGGTGAAAAACCAAAGGCTTGCATGAATAGGTTGTAGCCGTTTATGTCTGTATCTATTGGTGCGCCGTCCATAGTACGGGCCCCCTCGAAGTAGTACCTCCCTGCCTTAAGTACATTACGCGCTGCACTGGGTAGTATAGTTTCCATAAAGCGGGAGTACTCCCCGGCTTCTAACAGCTTACCCGCCCCCCGTTCAACCCCAAGGGCATAACTGCCTACTGGGCCCATAGCCTGCATAATAGCGGTCAGCACATAGCCGTTTTGCTCAATACTGTACGGGTCTTCTCTAAATAATAATCCGTTTGCGATACCAGTACGGTTAGAAATTTCTAAGTTGGTAGCTGCGTTGACTGGACCCTTAAAGGCGAAGTCCCCCACAAACTCACGAGTCCATGTCCTAGCGTTAAAAGGCTCCTCTTCATCGTCCGGTATAAGAGCTGCAATTATGTTAGCGAAGGTAGCCGCAGCACCAAAGAAAGGTAAGCCGTTAACTCCTGCTACTGTAGCACTCATAGCGTAGATGCCTATTATCTCAGACCTTGCCTTACGTTTAGTTTCAGGGTCTGCACCTTTGACCGCACCGTTAGCCGCAAAAGCAGTTTGGACGGCGCTGTTCCATATCCAAGATTTAAAGGTAAACATAACTCGACCAATAGAGCCCTGTGCCAGCCGTGGTCCCTCAGCAGCCATACCCGTGGTATGAACATCCATAACAACTTGTCTAGCGTAAACCGAGGCTTCTTTTTTTGTCTTGCCCGAAGCTAGTGCTAGTTCATAGGCTGTTATAGCAACAGTAGCCCTGCTGTATTTTTCTGCTGCGGTAAACGGGTAAGACAGTATGTCCAAAAACTTGGACCCCACAGAATCAAACTCGTCAACTGAAGCGTTAGCACCGTCTTGTAGTTCCTTCTGTAGCGTATGCTCCCTTTGCCCAAACTCATCTAGAGTCTCTACTAGGGTTTTGTATCTCTCATCAAACTGCCAACCTTTATCCCCACGCCTACTTGCTACTTTCATGGCCTTTAGCATTTGGGTATTAGCACTTCCAAAGGTAAAATCTGCCGCAAGTTTTGGTAAGCCCAGCATTATTATGGCGCTTAGGTTAACCACCGCCGCAGACACACTACCCAGTAAGTACAAGTTATACGCCGCAGTTGTTAAGAACCCAGTCATAGCTGGATAGCTAGGGCTTCGTATAAACCCACTACGTTTCCCTATCTCGTTAGCAACGGCTTGGATATCCCCATTATCTAAGTTTGTTCTTTTGGCACCCAACTCGGCAATGCCCGCAAGTGCCTCTTCAACCGCTGGAGCATGTGCTAGGTTAGCTAGTTTGCTGTTAAACCGGAGTGCAGTTTCCGAGTAGCCTTGCAGTAGGTCGTAGCTCTCTCCACCAAGTTCATCCGCTTTGCGTGTACGTTGCATGAAAGAAGAATCAGGGTACATAGACAGCATGACTTGGTAAATTTGATCCCTTTGATTTTGGGTTTCCACTTGATTCATTAACTTAGCTATGAAACTTCCAGAGGGCATTCCCTTAGGGTCAAAAGTAACTTCCTCCATCCTGTCTGTAAAAGTCTCGGAATCCTTTTTTATAACGGCTTGGTTATCCCTTATAAAATCCTTTCTCTTCGCGTTGGAAACAAACCCAACTTGCATTATTTGGTTGGTATTAATGTCTTCGTACCTTATGAAGTATTCCCCGGGATGGCGGAAAGGCACATACCCAATAATGGGATTGTCCCTAGTAAACTGGGCCATCAATATATCTTTTTGTGTGCCCGCTTTTACTCCCTCAAAGGTAAACTTAAGTAGCTTGTTGTAGGAGTCTTTGTACTCCATAACTATTTCTTTATACATACCCTGCAAGTCGCCGTTCTTATCTAGGTTCCTTAACCGGTTAGAAAGTGCGGTAAACTGAGCCTGCTTCGCAGGGGATAACGTGCTAGGGTCAAACTCTTTGTGTATGCCTACTAGGTCAAACCGTAGTCTACGGGCTTCCGAGGCAATTTTCCCCAGCTCTAATAACTTATTAGGGTGAGCCTTAGCTATCTTTTTAAACCTACGGTAGTTTTTTTGAATGCGCTGAAGCCCAATCTGTGTTTGCCCCTGCCTGAGAAGTATGGCATCTCGTAGGGCTACAAGCTGGGGAACTTTCTTACTATACAACCGGATAAGATCGTTAAGGCGAAGCCCAGCAAACACCTTACTGAGTAGAGACTTAGCTCCCGCATCATTAGTAAGGTTAGAGATAGTGTTGCGTAGGTCTTCCTTCTTTTTGCCAACTAACGTAGAGCCCATAGTCAGTAACTCGCCCATAGCGGAGTTACCCATAGCGGGAGTGCCGCTAAACAACTTAGTTTCCAAGGAGGGTTCTACGTCTTGGGATATATCTAGCACGTTCTCTACTAGCCGAACGGCCTCAGTGTATGCAGTTTGATCCTTACGAAACCCAAAGAACCTAGCAATAATATCCGCTATGTAGGCAAAGTAACTCTGATTCCCCTTAGGGGGTTTCATCCCTTTAAGCAAAGCAACTAGCTGCTGGTTAGCCGCCAGCTCTGCCGCAAACTCTTGCATACTTTCCCCAGCATAGAGTCCAGATAGAGAACCCTGTATGTCTGAGAAAAAGGCAAAGAGTTCTTTAGTAACCGCTAAGTTTGGGTTGTTCAAAGCCTGTGCTAACGAAGCGTGCATTGCCTCGTGCATGAACGTGCCTTCGGTTAACCCGTTCTCGGGGTTAAGTCCTATAGTGTTTGTGCTTGGGTTGTAGTACCCGCTAGTTCCTGTTTCAGTAGGAGCAACCTCTATCGTAGGGGTTAAGTTCTGGCTACGTATCTTACGCATCAGCCGTTGAGCAGGGCCTTTCAAAGTAGGAATTAGAGCATCTAAAACAGCGTTAAAACTAGCGCCCTGTAACATTAGTTCCGTTATCTTGGCACTAAGCGGGTTGCCCTTAAACGCGGGGGCCTTGTTAGGTAAGAGGGCTTCCGAAATATATCTTGGGTCAACATTGGAGTCGGCATCTTCAGCAGCCTTCTTAGTCTTAGATTGTTCATCTGCGACTGGCTCTTGTGTAGCATTTCTTTCCTGTGTTCCGTTTTCGGTTTCATTATTGGGTTGCGATGTGGTCCGCGCATTGGGCTCCTGTGAAACGGTTGGATCGACTACTACTTCCCCAGCCGGAGCTGATTCCTTCCCCTCTAACTTACGTGCAAGGGTATCGTACTTAGTGGATAAGTCTTTGCTGTTAGATTTTTCTGCGGCTGCGTACAACCCAGCAACTATTCCCTGCCGTTGTTCAGGTACAGCTAAGTCTTTCCCTGCGAAGATAGCCTTCGTAGGGGCATTAGCGTTTAGCCCTTGGTCGTTTATAAATTTGTTAAGAGCTCGGCCTACTAGGGGGCCTCTAGTTTGCTCCCCGGGCACACCATCAAAAATATCACCCTGCCGTGTATCTGGGGCTTGGTCTACTAGTGTCTGGTACTCCGCTTCTATTTCAGTGTCGGCGTTGGACGGTGGGCTAGACTCAAAGTCTTCATATCGAGCACTCACAGTCTCAACCGCTTGCAGGCGCATAAGGGCATCTCGTTCCCTAGCATTAGCCGCGGTAACTTCTGGGTTCTCCACAACAGGGGCAAAGTCTAACCCTTCTTGGGTGTCTCTCCCGGTTGATCTAGCTTTTAGCGCAGCGTCCGCTGTTTTTCTAGCTGCAACTGCCTCTCGTTTAGCTTCGGCCACAGCTTTTTTGGCTGCGGATACCCGGCTCTTATCTTCGGCGTAGGCCCCTCGTTCTGCTTTATTTACGGCAACAGTGGCTGCTTTTGCCTCAGTTTCTGCTTGTTTTATATCCGCCTTTCCCTGTGCGGCCACTGTAGCCTTTACTCCCGGCAGGTTTGACTGACTACCGCCGAGTTTCTGGTATCTGGTGCGGCTAACTATTTCAAAAACTTCCCGTTCCTCTGGGTTAAGGTCTGCACGCCGCTTGTTAGCATCAAAGGGGATATCTCTAAGCCTAGCGTACTCAGCAGCGTCGGACAGTAAAACCCGCTCGCTGAGGTCTTGCTGCACTGTCTCTACTAGCTGCTTCTGTTCGGCGGTCAAGGACTCAACTGTGCCCTCACTGGGTATGCTTTCGTAAAAGGTGTTGCCTCGGGCTTTAAGTCTTCTGGCTTCTGCTAAGGCAGCATCCAAACCAACCGCGGGCTTAGAAGTAAACTTGCCGTTCTTAGTTAGGTTAAAGGGGGCATTCTTATTGGCTTCTTCCCGCGCAGCTCGACCCTCGGCTTGGGCAAACTCGGCTATAGTTAAATTCTGCTGGTTGGCATCTAGCCCGGAAGTTGTGCCCGTTAACTCAAGCTGGTCGGTTATACCCGTTTCCGCAGAGTTAATATTCTGTTTAGCCTCCGTAGCTTCGCGTAGAATCTTGGCCTCATTCATGCTTGCTAAACGGCCAGTAAGCGCACTTTTCTCACGAGCACCAGAGGCAGCCCCACCAGCGGTACCATACGCACCACCCGCAGCAGCACCACGAACACTGGCCTCCATAATGCGGTTCCATTCTCGACTACCAAATATTTCTGGGTTTTCGTCAATGAATCTTTCCGCGGCTATACTTATACCTTCTTGGGCACCCTCAGTAACAAACTCGCCTGCAACCCCCTTAGCTAACCCAGCAGTAGCCCCGCGCAATGCGCCAGTAGACATACCAGATCGTTTTAAGATTGCCTCTACTATTCCTTTTTTAAGAGGACCAGTTAAGTTCTTGGCTAAGGTATTTGGGAGAACAGAGTCTAGGGCTGCGGCAGCGGAGCCAAACAAAAGAGAGGTACCCGCGGCGAGCTCGCCTGTTTCTTCATATATGTTCTGGAATACTTCTGGAGCATTTAAAGCATACGACCCAAGGAACGCACCCGCCCCCGTGCCTACAGCGGCTTGAGATGCCACTGTCTTTGCTGCCGCGATTTTAGCTGCTTCTGTAACAGCCTTAGATGCAATAGCCCTGCCCCCTAGCAAAGCAGGTGCTGCCGCTCCACCGGTTAGAGCAGTTGCAAGGGCCAAACCCATATTAGGCAGTTGTTCACCTGCGGATTCTGCGACAAACTTAATAGCATCCCCTATACCCTCAACGTCTTTATAGCTGTCAAAGACCGCGGGAGCTGACCTAGATAAGGCTTCTGCTTTCTGGTTAGCCTCGGCCAACTGGGCTTCAGCGTACTCATCAAACCCAAGAGCACTACCTACCAGAGCAGGTATAGTGTCCGTGATGGTAGAACCAAACCTAGACTTGCCCCGCTCAAAGCCCTGCCCAAAAGCCTCACCCACGCCTACTTCGCGCTTCGCAGGTTTAGGGGCTAAGGTGCTAATCAAGTACGAGATAGCGTCTTGCTCAGTAGCCCCCTCGGGGGCAGTTACTTCGTGCGTAGTGCCATCTGGGGCCGTAATCTTGTACTGGGGCATATGCGGCTAGTCCTATTCTATTAGTTTAGCGGAGTATCCCGTTGTATCGAACATTGGATTACCTTGCGAGCCCGGGCTACTTGCTCCCATACCGAAACCAATACTATTTAGGTACGCTTCTTGTACGGCTGGGCCGTGCTCATCTATATCTGCCTGAGTTACTTTGTTGAGCTCTATCCCGGCGGCCTGAGCTACTCTTGTCTTGTACGCAATAGCGGGCTCCGTTGTAAACTCTATGACAATATCCCGGCGTTCTGCATCCAACCTAGCCCTTGCTGTTGCCTGTCGTTGTTCTTGGGCTGCCATTGCTGCATCCCGCTTTAGTTTTTGCTCGTTAAGCCCGAGCTTTAGTTCTTGGCGACGGTTATCTTGTGCTTGCCCATACTCAGCACCAGCACGGCCCATTGATCCAAGTGCTCCAGCAGTTGTTACAGACTCAGAGTTAGAAAGCATCGCTATAAGGCGGTTTAAGTCTAACCCTTCTTTATTCTCTAAGGCAGCTATTTCCGCTTGTATACCACTTATTTCTTGCGCCTGTTGACGACCCGGTGCTCCGCCCTGTGCAGCATACCTACCAGCCGCGGCTTGGGCATCAGGGAAGGTTTCAGCATCAAACTTTTTCACTTCCCTATCCACTCCCCTATTCACTCCTAAACTTTCTAGGAACTTTTGAGCTTCCGCATCTGTCTGGGCTTGTATTCTATCCGCCTCACTGGCTCTTGCACTTCCTACCCTATCTGCTACCTCTAAATATTCGGCTTGGGAAATAATCCCATTGTTCCGGGCCCTTTCAGCCGCGGCGGCGGTAACGAGAGCCTGCTTTACTTCTGGGTCAGTATCCCCTCTTGTAAAGGATTCACCAGCAAGTTCCCCAACAGCACTGTTAGGAAGCGCCCTAGGGTTCCCTTGCTTGGCAAAACCTTCTGCGTTTTTCTTTGCTACGTCTGCCCTCATCCTTGCAAAGAAACCAAGCTCCGCATCTTCAGGGGTTTGGGGCTCCTCACCCCTAGCGGCCTCTTCCATAGCAAGAGCCAAAGCATCAGGTATAGTTGGGGCGTTGGCCCGGGCTTCTTCTTTGTTGCCTTGGCTTTGTGAAGAAACTGCTGCTGATAACATAGCCATTAAGTTATTTCGCCGTGCAATCGCTTCGTCCGTATCTGCTTCAACCAAGGAGCCGTCTTCCCCATTGTAACCTTTGATGTTAGCCGCTGGGTCTGCTTGGTTAACCATATCCTGAGACTCTTGCTGCATACGCAGAAACTTAACTATTTCCGCTACGCTTGGCTTACCGGCGGGCTGTGCTCCTCTAGCCGCTGGGTCTGCTTGGTTAACCATATTCTGAGACTCTTGCTGCATACGCAAGTAATCCACAGCAGAGTCTACCTTAGCCCGCTGGTTATCCTGTTTCTCTCCTACGCGCCGCAAACTTGCAATGCCTCCTTGCTCTTTATCATCCGCATACTGGTTGACTGCACCTTGAGCTTCGGGCGCAGCTTGGCTAAAGGCATCGCGCCTAGCTTGCTGTTTCCTACCCATATTCTGAAGGGCAGCTATACCCCCTGTAGGTTCTACAACCTCTTCCTCTGCAACAGGAGCCGTGGGCATAAGGGCAGCTATACCCGCTTCGTTCCGCTCTAACTTTTCTCGGCGCATACGCTCAGAATAGCCTTCTGGTTCTTGAGTAGTAATTTGTCTACCCCCCGCAAAATCCAGTGTGCGTTCAGGGCGCATATCGTCCATTATCTTACGGACGTAAGGTTCAGTTTGCCTACGCTGCGGTAGTACACTCATGTCCCGGCCTGAGGCCATAAACTTATCAGCATTACCAAACCCAGCGTTATAGGCAATAAGAGCTGCCTCTACGTCTCCGTCGTATCTGTCAAGCATAGCCTGCAAATAGTCTCGTGCGAATCTACGGCTTTCCACTGGGTCAAAAGAATTTTCTATAGGCTTAACCCGGAATCCCGGCTGCCTAGCAGTAGAGGGCAGTATTTGAAAAGCACCTTCTTCACCCGCAGCTCCCACGGCGTTTGGGTCACCGCCGCTTTCCGCCATCATAAGAGAGTCTAGTAAAGCCTCTATGTCTAGATTGGAGTCGCCCCCAACCGACCCACCAATAGCCATACCCGGACCCGCGAGGATACCTTTAGTGCTGTCGATGTACTGCATAACAGCCGCTTGCTCGTTGCCCATTTGCCCTTTTAATTCCTGTAGGTGCTGCTGGGCTTGCATCTTACTCTCGGGAGTCTGCGCTTTGTTAATGCTATCTGTTATAGCCATGTACTGGTTGGCAAACTGTTTTATTTGGGCATCCCCCACAGGAGACTTAGGTACTGCTCCCATAGTAGGTATAGGGGATGCACTCACATTACCGCCTTGAGCATACCCAACGATACCGCCACTAGCCATCTGGTTCATGTTGGGTGCAGGCATACCGGGCATACCAGCAGCAGGGCGAAGCGCAGCTTCTTCAGCCATACGTTGCCCTTTAATATTCATACCCGGCTGTAGCGCCGATAGGGTGGATGCAATACCGCTCTCGACCTGCCCTTTAACAGTAGGGGGTGTAGGTGGCTGGTACTGCATTTGCTTTTCAGAAGCCGCGGCTTGTAGGAGCTGCAATGCCTGCTGCTCTTTCATAAGGGCACTTAGTGCTGGGGGTATGCCACCCCCCACAACTTCTTCCGCCATTGCTTGCTGTGGGGATTTGTTTTGTTGTGGTGTAGGCATGGGAAAACCCCCGCCAACGGATTGCGGAGGGGGGATAGAATTTAGTATACCTGACTGAGGCATTTGCATATTAGTTGTCCTTAAGTTTTAGGGAGGATGCCGACGCTCTGCATGAGTCCCAAAATACCACCTGCCCCACTAGTAAACTGGGATAAGCCACTAGGCTCAGCGTACTCATAAGACTGCGTTTCAATAGGCAAGCCCTGCAATAAAGACTGCATGTACTGTACTTTCTTGTAAGGGTCGTCCCGCTCTAATTCGAACTGAGCCATATCCGCGGCTACTTGCTCCCCTTGCATACCTCTTTGTACAGCGCCTGCGCCTTGCTGAGCGTTTAGCAGACTGAAGCCATAGTCGTTGTTCTGCTTCTGCGCGGCCATATCACGTACCGCTTGGGTGTTAAACTGACCTGCTTCAAAGTCTCTATCCGCCATCAGACGAGATTGCTCGGTGTTAAACTGACCTGCCCCAAAAGCTCTATCCGCCATCAGACGAGATTGCTCGGTGTTAAACTGACCCGCCCCAAAAGCTCTATCCGCTCGCTGACGCTCTTGTTCAGTGTTAAACTGTTGTTGTGCTTGGGTAAAGGCATCTCGATACCCACTACCCGTAATACCCGCCATCCTATCTAGCATACCCCTGTCTAACTCCGCAGAAGCAACAGCTTGCCGACCCCCACCAAAAGCACCGGCTTTACCATATTGACTCCGCATAGCCTGTTGGGCTATCTCGTTCTGCCGGTTTGCCGCGTCATACTGCGGCTGCAAAGCTCCTTGTAGGTAAGGATTCATGTATTGTTGAAGCACACTGCTAGACATGGGTATGTTGCTTTGGCCGTCTACCGCTTGTTGAGCTGTAGGGGCATCGTACCCCGGGCCTGTAAAGGATGTAGGGGTGTAAGCATTTGCCGTTTGAGTAGGGGACAAAGACGAAGCGTAAGATGTAGGGGTGTAAGCATTTGCCGTTTGAGTAGGGGACAAAGACGAAGCGTAAGATGCAGGGGTATAAACGTCCCCAGTATACGTGCCGCCAGTGACTGCGGTCCCCATCCCAGTAGGAGTACTTAATGCCCCTAGTCCTTGGAAGGCATTGGTTTGTAAAGTAGACGGCCCCGCGGTTAAAGCGCCGCCATATCCTTGGTAGGGCTCAGAGGCAAGAGCGCGTCCACGCCCCAGCATATCAGTTACGTATGGCCCAGCCCAGTTACTTAGGGTGGATTCTTGTGCTAATGGGTCGCCTACTTGTGTAACCATTGTATTTCTCCTACCCTAAGTATTTGCGGGGGTCAATTTCACGCCCCTGATTCGGATTGCCAGTACGGTCTTTACGTAACCGGTCCATCATACTGTATAAATTCTCCGCACCGGCATCAGAGTTACCGTTGCCTAGGTGACTGACCACATCCGCGGGTATTACAAACTCGCCGTCACTGAGTCGAGCTGGCTCTTTGTTGTCTATTGTAGCAGGAACATCATCCGCCATGCCATCTGTAGGGCCTCCTAAGTAATAGCCCTGCCCCCCAACAGCCCCGCCTTCAGCGAACTCATTTGGGTTATTATTAAAATATCCTACTAACTCGTTAACCTCGTTCTCGGATATGCCAAAGTACCTTGCGGCTTCCCCTGCTAGATTTGGGTTTGCATTTATTAGCCTAGAGGCACTTGCAACTTCTGCGTTGGTATAATCCCCATCTGCTTCTATACCTGAAAAGGCGCTACCCTCTATTAGGTCTGCCGCTTCTCCAGCGGATATTAAGCCCCGTAGGTATTGCTGGTATAGGGCCTGCGAAACATTATAAGCATTGGCTTGGCTTGTCATAGCGTCGGAGGCTGTTTGGTTTTGGGTCGCTACCCTAGCTGCCTCTGCTGCCCGTGCGTTTGTCACCCTAGCTGCCTCTGCTGCCCGTGCGTTTGTCACCCTAGTATTTTCTGCTGCCTGTGCTGCTTGTAGTTGAGCTTGCGCTGTTGCCTTGGCCTGTGCATCTGCTGTTGCTTGCGCTGCTATTGCAGCTTGGTTAGTGTTGTACTGGTTAGTTAGCCCAGTTGTTATATCCGCTACTTCAGCATCGTAGGCATCTATACGGCCTTGAGTAGCAGCCCTACGCGCTCGGTTGTCTTCTGCTCCTAGGAAGTACTGTTGCTGGGAGGCTACCCCCTCGTCGTTGGTTACCGTCTCCATCTGCGGGTTGTATAGCCCAGTAGCCGGTGTGTTAAAGTAGTTCCTTCCCGCGCTTCCAGCAGGGCGCTCCCCTACGAAGGCATCTGCTTTAAGGGATCGGTCTAGATTGTAGGAAGGTACACCCCCTTGATAGCCTTGATTACCTCCGCTATTACCCCCGCCTCCGCCGCTGAGTCCCGCAATACCTCCCGCTAGGGCCCCTATAATAGACCCTATTTGTTGTCCACCGGTTAACCCTACGCTACCACCGGGAGCAAAAGTTTGCATGGGTAGGGAGGCTAAGCCTCTGCTGTGTCTGTTATTGCGACTGTTGTTGTTCACTTCGCCACCTCTATTGTAAGTGCGTAATAATTCATCTTTTTCATCCTCTGTAAGCTCTGGCGCAAATATAGAGTCCCCACCCACGTCAAATAAGTAATCTATATCTACTAAGTCCCCGGGAGTTACCCTAACCTTGCCCGGTGAACTTTGGGGATACCCAAAACCGCCGCCTCCGCCACCACCGCCAACTTCGCCACGAGGCGGGGCTTCTCCCCGAGGGGGAGGCGACATAAAGTCTTCTACAGAATAAGTTTGAGCGCGTATGTCGGTGGGTATATCAAAATCATAACCCGTTGATTTAGGGGCAGAAGGGCCATCTGCAACAACTGTGTCATCAACAACTGTGTCATCAACAACTGTGTCATCAACAACTGTGTCATCAACAACTATGTCATCAACAACTGTGTCATCAACAACTGTGTCATCAACAACTGTGTCATCAACAACTGTGTCACCAACAACTGTGTCATCAACAACTGTGTCACCAACAACTGTGTCACCAACAACTGTGTCACCAACAACTGTGTCATCAACAACTGTGTCACCAACAACTGTGTCACCAACAACTGTGTCACCAACAACTGTGTCATCAACAACTGTGTCACCAACAACTGTGTCACCAACAACTGTGTCGCCAACAACTGTGTCACCAACAACTGTGTCATCTATTGAGTCTGGGGTTAAGTTTGGTCCAACAACACCGGGGGCCACATTCCCATCACTGGTACTTGCAGTGGCGTTTAACAACTGATCTATTGGGTCTGGGGTTTGGTTTGGCCCAACAACACCGGGGGCCACATCCCCATCACTGGTACTTGCAGTGGCGTTTAACAACTGATCTATTGGGTCTGGGGTTAAGTTTGGTCCAACAACACCGGGGGCCACATTCCCACTAATTATATCCTCGGCGCTATCTGTTTCAGTACCAGTAATGTCTACCCCGAATACAGTATCAGCATCATTCAGGGTTGTAGCGGATACTACCGAGCTCCCTACCTCTTGCAGCCCTTCTATAGTTTTTTCAATGTTTTCAGTGCTAACCCCCAGCTCTTCGGCAGCAGCTCCGGTAAGTATTTCTCGTACTGTTGAGGCATCAATCACCTCTTCCGCAGCAATGCGCCCTGAAAGTACACCTGTTACTTTATTGAGTATGGCATCCAGCGCCGCGTTTCCCGTTGTCACACCAGTCTGTGTTCCAGCGCCGGTGGTACCCGTATTTATTACTCGACTTCCCCCAGTCTGGCCCCAAACTACAGTACCCGATTGAATCCCACCAATAATTTTTGTGGGGTTAGGGAGGCGTAAAATCCTAAATACCTCATCTATTGCGTCCCCTACTTTGCTTGCTACCGCGTTAACCCCACTGGATACAGTGTTTTGCACAGAGTTAAGTATGTTGGTTGTGGGCACTGTGCCGGGGGTTGCTACACTGGTAGAGCCAAGAGTGCCGGGAGCAAAACCTAAGGTATCAAATAAATTGTTGTAGTACTCCTCAGTTTCCTCGGGGGTCATGGGGGTGTTGGCAGCTTGGTTTGCTTCAGCAGCAAACCTGTTTTGGGTTTGCTGGATTGCACCCGCTAGGTCAAACGAGTCTTGGAAGTTACTGTTGTTATAGTTGTTCTGTATATCTGCCAGCGTTTCTTCTAGCGTGCGGGTGTCTGCTGCATTGTTAATAGCTGTCCGGGATGCTATCTGTTCCGAGGTTGGGCGAATATCCGCGCCCTGTTCCAAAATAGAATTAAGGTAGTCGTTTTGTTGGGCTGCACTAACCGCGCCTACCACGGGGTCTGGAAATAAAGATAGCGCACTACCAAGGTCAACTTCGGTGCCCCCAATAGAATCACTGTATACCCCCGTATTTGAGCTTGGTCCTCCGGGAAGTCGGTCGGGTGGGAGAAAGTCTGAGTCGCCTTCTTGGTTAGCTAAATCCGAGGTAGCTTGCAGGGCTGCCAAAAAAGCATCTTGGTCTACCTGTGCTTGGGTTTTGTATGACCCATCAGGCTGTCGAACCATTGTGCCCGGGCTTAACCCACTGCCACCCCCTAGTGAGGGGTCAAAAGAAGTGTTAAATGCACCCAAGCCTAATGAGGGGTCAAAAGAAGTGTTAAATGCACCCAAGCCTGATGAGCCAAGACCACCACTTTGGCCCGTAACGGTTATTGATGTGGGCATTCTATTTGTTATAGTACCCATTACACAATCATCCAGTTAGTTCCGTTGCTCATAACTTTTATGCTCACATACTGCGAAAGGGCTTTGGTTGTTGCACCATCAATAGTTTCAGAACCAGCGCCATCTAGGGTTATAGAGCCTGCGCCGCTGTTTTTAACTTGAAATTCTTGCCCCGGTATGCCTACTGCACTAGGCAGTGTAACTGTAAAGCTACCGGTGCGATACTCAACTAAGTAGTTGGTTATTAATATTGTGTACGCTGTAGTTGCCAAGGTATAGGCTTTGACTGAAACAGTTGATTGGCCTAGCAAAGCAGCTACCGCAGCATCAACGCGGATAAAATACAACCGCAGTATGTTAGTTAAGGCCGCAAATTTACCGGGTTCATACTCTTGTGGAGGTGTTGGCAGTGCGGGTGCAACAACTTTCTTGTTTGTAATAGACATACTTACCCCCTCCGGCCGTCAGGCCGCATGTCTAAACGTGGTAGGCCAAGCCGCCAAGCCACACCCAGTTCAGTAGACTCTAGCTTAAAGGCCATCTGCCTACCCCGTACTCGGATAAAAACCTGCCCCGTAAATTCTTCTATAGGCGCGGTTGCAGTGCGCGTCACGGTTACGTTGTCTACCCCACCTTGAGACGTAGGAGTATTGTAGCCCGAGCCTGAGTTCTCCATAGGCAGTAGCGTCATTACACACGCAGGGTTTTCCGCAGTTGAGTCTATGAACGTCACATCGGGCAGTACGCGCCTAACAAACATAAACTTATCCCCGTCATCTAAGTCAAACTCAGAGGAAAGTATGGTGGCTGTAATGGGTTCTGTAGTGGCAGTTTCTTGAGAATCATACCCTACTTCATGCTGCACTAAGTTGTTGTAGTACGTAGCGGCGGTAGGCTCCTCTCTTAAATCTGCATCCATCCAAGCTGTGCGTGCCATCGTGCCGTAGTACCATATTTCTTGCACGTAATTGTATATCACATACCGGTCTATCGTAGTTGACCCCGCAGAGCAATAGAACCACCAAACCTCGTCGAACCGCTCGTTAGTACCCGCTACCACTTGTGAGTACTGCGCTTTGTTAAAGTCATTAAATATGTACCCGCGTAGGCTACAAGGGAGGGTCTTAACCGTACCATCGTAGTAGTAGAACTTGTCAGAACCCATCCAGTAGGCTACGTTACCCGAATAAACTGCCGCGTTGGGGCTGGCTATGGTTATGTTATCTCCCAACAATTGGGCACCAAACACTTCGGGGGCTCCTAGGTACTGTAGGCCGTAAAGTGCAGTATCAGTCCAGATCAAAATCTCCTGACGCGCTTGCAAGGCCTTAATAATCTCGGTACCACTAGAGAATCGCAAGCTACCTGCTTGGTTAGTAGCTTCGGGAGTCCAATTAGCCACATCTTCTTGAGCAGACCAACGGATTAGCATGGGGTCTAAAACTGTGGAACCTAGGGGGGTAGTACCAAAGCATAGTGCGAAGCGAAAAATGTCGGACACCAACACAGAATTGACGATAGTGGGCACATCAGAGGCCCCTGCTAAAGACGACACGTACACCCCCCGTGTAGATACCGAGTTAGTTGCATCCCAGTACATTAGCTGCCCCCCACGATGGGCAAATAATAAATCTTCACCAAAGTTAGCCTGACTCCATAAACGTATGGGTGAGAACGTAGTGCCTCCAACGCCCCAACCTCCAGCGCCCCAAGTACTTGCACTAAAGCCTGTATAGGGTACTGCTATTTCGGAGCCTGTGTTTATTTGGTATGCCGCAGTAACGGTGTCTCCGCCCGTTGCTCCCGAGGAAGCTGTGGTCTCGGCTGTTATGCTATATGCGTCTTCGGTTATAAAAGAAATTGCGTACTCATTGTTTAGAGTAAGCCCACCAACCGCAGAAGCCCCACTAAAAGTAACGTAATCACCTTCAATTGCCCCGTGAGATGTATCTGTAACCCCCACAACCGCGGAGCCCAACGTAGTAGTAAAGGGGTTAGTTAGGGTAGCAGTCGAGCGGATAGGCGTAATATCATAATAGGCTCCGCCGCGTTCTATGTAGTACTTTAAGTTGGTGCCCACGCTGACAAGGTTCTGGCTGCCAAGGGTAACCCAGTTGTGCATAGAGCGGCATACGCCAAGAAAGGTAGAGCTAGAAAGCCTTACCCACCCCCCTATCTTTTGGGGAAACCCCCGTCTAAAACGCACCTTATCAGTCTCATACCAACTACCTTCAGCAGCATAGCGGGTGCTTTCCCGGTCTACACCGGGTTTTATCTGTAGTTTTTGTAGTGGCATAACTTAATAGGTCCATAGTACGGGGGTGGTTTCCCGAATGTCTACGTGAACAAAAGTCTTAGCTACTCCTATGCCTGTAAAACCCAGCAGGAGTGCATTTTGGACAATCATATATCTGTCTGCGCCGTTAGTAATACGTATGTCGGCTGCGATGCCTTGAGTGTGTGTACCGCCTTTGGCTTTGCGGCATTCATTAGGGTGGCTTGTATCTCGGTACCCACTAGTAATACTAAAGGCAAAACCGCAAGCGGCCCGAAGTCTGTCAAGCCGCTCCAAGAACTCAGGGGCCATGCCGTTAAGCCCCGTATGCTTACAGTCAAACTCAGACCGCTTAAAGTACGTTAGGGTGAGCATCAGTCACACAACTCAGCAAGGGTCTTCCAGTCTTCCGCAGTCCAGCTTGAAGTGTCTACAGTAGAGGGAACCTCCACAGTGATGCCCGCTATGTTACCCCCAAATAGGCCGCTGGTAGCAGATGTGCTACCTTTAACGCAGGCCATTGCGTTCTCGCCCGCTTCAATTTGCAGACTATTAAGCTGACTACACGCTGGTACTAGCAATGCTAGTAAAATTAATGCTCTCATGTGAACAACCCCTTAAACCATTGGAATGTACGTACTGGGTAGTATAGCGCAGCGGAGCGCATCCTACCTACCCCAACAACACCTAATGCTTCCCTAAACACTTGATCTGCTTGCTTTTGGTGCTTAACAATGCCCTTGCCGTGGGTGCATAAGTAGTCATGGACCACCGCTGCTCTCCGGTTACGTGCATTTGCTACGGGCACTATAAAACGGAATAGTCTAGGCACTGAGGCCAGATCGGTAATATACCCCTCTGGTACCTCAATAATTTGGCCTAGTAGATCACTATGGTATACGAGCCCTTGACGCAAGCGCCACCCGCCATCAACGGCCTCAGCTATAAAACTGGATGAGAAATGACTCATATACCCCCTATACTTTACCTGTTATTTTCAAGTAAGCACCCGCTATCAAAGCGCCAAGGAACAGATATGTCAGTGTCTGCACAATCGCCTTCCCTGCTGTACGTTTAGCCATGCGCCATGCGTCAAGGACCGACCGAAGCTCCTGCAAGTCCTTGTTAGCATCAACATCTGACAGGCCAATATCGTGCAGAGCCTTAATAGCCCCCGCCTCCGCAGCACGCTGTATCATCGCTTCTAGCTCTAGGTCGTTCATCTCATGGGTCCTCCTACTGCTTTTGGTACCTGCCTACATTATACCTGATCTTCTTCCAAACGTGGGTCAACCCAATCAGGGCAGAGTTCCCAAGCATCGTCAATGTAGTTGTACTTGCAGCCGTACCAATCGTCTGGCTCAGTAACGTCCTCAATAAGAGTAGCATTGCTAGAGTTCATGTCGCCAATGATAAAGTCCAAGTTAGCAGGGTCGCCTACTTCGATGCAGTCAGCCTTCATGTTGACCGGCTTGTCGTCAGCAAACAGGTACTTAGAGCAGTTCATTGCGCAGATAATCGTCTTCATTGGTCTATCCTTCTAATAGAATTGATGTTGTTGATAGGGCTTTGCCAATTGCTACACCTGCGGCATATTAAATCAAGGTGTACACTTTTCTGCGTTTTATCGACATAAGGTTTGGTTAAACCACCCTCACCTTGTAGTTACCCGCGACCACCGCTGTAATCCTAACCTTGTCACCCGCAGGAGCGTCAAAGTTGTAGTCAGTCCCCAGTATTGCGCCTTGATTCAATACATTTGCATC
>Ga0208768_1000279_pt1 | contig 36861 bp, 37 predicted proteins | sample AntAceMetag02UK1_FD_184760 | JGI IMG/M metagenome (GOLD analysis project Ga0208768, IMG submission 184760) | Saline lake microbial communities from Ace Lake, Antarctica - Antarctic Ace Lake Metagenome 02UK1 (SPAdes) (version 2) | ecosystem: Environmental > Aquatic > Non-marine Saline and...
GCAATTCATCTTTTGGAAAAAAACTTGGATAAAGTGAATTGGGGTGCGTTGTCTTCCAATCCAAACGCAATTCATATTTTAGAAAAAAACTTGGATAAAGTGGATTGGATGTGGTTGTCTGAAAATACCAGTCCAAATGCGATTCCTATTTTGGAACAAAATCTGGATAAAGTGAATTGGAAGATGTTGTCTGATAATCCAAATGCGATTCCTATTTTAGAAAAAAACTTGGATAAAGTGTGTTGGATGTTGTTGTCTAGAAATCCAAATGCGATTCCTATTTTGGAAAAAAACTTGGATAGAGTGTGTTGGGTTCATTTGTCTTGGAATCCAAATGCGATTCATCTTTTGGAGAAAAACTTGGATAAAGTAAATTGGTTGAGGTTGTCTTCCAATCCAAATGCGATTCCTATTTTGGAAAAAAACTTGAATAAAGTGTCTTGGTATCATTTGTCTTTGAATCCAAATGCGATTCCTATTTTGGAAAAAAACTTGGATAAAGTGGATTGGGGTATATTGTCTTATAATCCAAATGCGATTCCTATTTTGGAAAAAAACTTGGATAAAGTGAATTGGTATTTGTTGTCTTACAATCCAAATGCGATTCCTATTTTGGAAAAAAACTTGGATAAAGTGGATTGGGATTGGCTATCTGAAAATCCAAATATATTTGGATACGATTACAAGGCTATGAAAAATAGAATGTTTAGTAATGGTGGGATTATGGAAGACTTGATGAAAAACCGATTTCATCCAAGAAATATTCGCAAATGGAAAGGGTGGGGGCAATGTGATGTTTGCGATGACTTGGATAATGATGATGATGTTTGGGATGATGAAGAATGGTTGAAACATTAAACCATTAGTATTGTAAAAACGGCGTTTTAAATCTTCAAGGGTGTAAATCGATTCGTGTAGAGGGAGATTCAAATTTAATTCTTAATCAGATGAGTGGAAAATATCAAGTAAAGGCAGAAAATCTGATTCCACTCTATAATGCGGCTAAAATATTAGAATCCGAATTTAATTTAATCAGTTATCATCATATAAGACGCGAATTTAACAAAGAAGCTGATAAGTTGGCAAATCAAGCTCTCGATAAAGATGTTTCAAAGTGTCCTGGTTGTTATCCAAAGTTCCAAGAAAATCAGTTGGCGCATACAGGAGACAATGGTTGTTTTGACGATGAATATGAGTAATATGTACGTGAAGATGCTAATCATTTGTTAAATAATATGTATTAAATTTGGAATTCGGTTTATATTTCAATATATCTAGTTCCTTTTTTGTTGTTGGAAATAATTCATGGCTATAAATATCTTGTAAGCATAACCATTCAAACATTCCACCCGGATATATATATACATTTCTAAAACCTAACTTTAACAATTGTTCGTATTTATCATAAATCGTCATATCATTTACATTTTTTCCATACACAATGATTTTTTTCTCGCGGTTATTTGTCATTAAATGATTGATTATAGTTTCTTCTTGTTTAAAATCAATTGTATTGGGCAGCAAGCATTCTTGATTATTGGCAGTCAGAGTATTCACAATGATATAGTTGTCTCTATGTTTGATTGCCTCTTGTATATCTTCAAAATTTAAGCGATGTATAGAAGAAGATAACTGATTTCCCATTTTTTTAAATATCTAATTTAATGTATCATTAAATATTTAAATGTTAACTGTATAAAATACTGTTTTTAACCATCGTTCGGTATTTTTGTAAATTAATCAAATTTAACCACAATCTCCACCTTCTCCTTTTTAATGCTTTTTGACGCAGATACGGACAACTCTTCTCTCTTCTTTCTTGTCTTATTACTCTTATCAGTGATTCTGTTTTTGGATGTACTATTTCTACAATTCATATCTTTTTCAATATTAGAATAATTTTGTTCTATATAATCAATGACACTATTCTCAATTGCCCATTTGAAAAAGTTCAATTGCCCAATCGTGGTTTGAATATGCGAACCATCTTTGTAAGGAACCGTAATGCGGTCCCATCTACAAAATGGGTCGAATCGCTTCTTCGAATACGCCTTTAATTTCAACTTGTAATCATTATATACTTTAAACCGACGGTCACTATCTTGAACTTGATACACTGTATAATGTTTCTTGGCATAATTAGTGGCAAACCAATCAATGATACGTAAAGAAATGCGTGATTCGCCGTTAATAATTTGTAACATTCTATCCATATTATTATTATTCTCAGTGTTATAAAACTCTAATAAATTGGTTAATAATAAATCATTCTGTGTGCTATAATTTTTTGACATGGTATTATATCAATAAAATCAAATATATTTAAATGCTTTTATTCATTAGAATAATTATGCTGTGTATTTGAATTCTGAGGAGTTAGAAATTCTTCTTGGACACGTAAATCTTCTAAATAATTCGATGACAAAAAAGGATTTAAATTTGTTTGTGCTATCATTTCCCTCTGATTCATTCTTTCAAAGTTATTTTCTCTCTTTGTTCCAGAATTTTCTCTCGTCGTCTCGTTATCTATAAAGGTTGGGCCTTCTTGTAAAATTGTTTCCATTACGTTGTTTCCAATTGCCTTGTGCTTGTCTCCCTTGTTACTTTTTTCATAAAATTGGTCGTTAATTGACGGAGACCACTTTAAAAACATATATTGGCTCATATAATTTTATGGTTATTTTTATAATAGCTTTCTAACTATTTTTATTTCTTTTCCTCGTTTAAATCTCTCACTATCCATATCACCTCTTTTTATATTACATTCTAAACAGCATATAACCACGTTATCGCAGTTATGCCCATAATCGTTATCGATTCTATCCAATGTCCACTGTTTCTTGGCAAATACATTTTTATATAATAATTCACAATTTTCTTTACAGTAGAAACATTTTAACTTACTCAGCACAAGCTTCTCAACACATTGGTCGAGAGAAATGAATCCATTTAAATCAAACAATTCCTTTTGTATATCTTGGTTTTTATAACCTTTTAATTTCTTGTTAATTTCTCTCTTCAATATTGTTTCTTGCTCTTGTGTTTGTTCCAGATACATGGTGTTTATTATTTGTATTTGTTTATGATAAGTGAAGAACGATTCGTCAAATAACCATTTCAATGTATCTTTACGTTCTGGAGTTTTCACATTTTGTATTTTATCTAGGTTTCGTTTCCCAGTAATTTCGATTGACTTCATTGAAACACTATACTATCATTATTTATTTATATTATTTTAAAATAACATAAACTTAACATGTTATATACATATAAGAATGAGCAATGAATGTATCGAGCTGAAAAATATCAAATATAAATCTATGCTTCTTAGTGGTAATTCGGAAGAACCTGTCGAAACGGTTGAAAACCTCTCCAATCTGGAACATTTTCTTGCGGGGGAGAAAAAAAACAGTTCTAATGAAGTCTGGACAAAACTAGACAAGACTACAAAACTCTTAAAATTCGGTGAATTTACAAATGATTATTGTACAGAACATAATCACGGAGAAGACGATAAGAATGAATTATTCGTATTTCTTCATACAAATTTGGATAGAAAACGTCTTCTCAAAGTAAAAGAGGTTATTTATGATAAAGATACTGGCAAAATTAAGTCGATTCCATCATTGATGTATAATTCATCTACTAAAAAATTTACATTAAAAAGATGCGATAAGAGACCGTCTACATTAAAATCGTTAGCCCCTAAAAAGAATAAGAATAAGAAAACGGACGATACTGAAGTGATTGATGATAAAATTGATATAAACAATTAGACATAGTATATAGTAGCAACTATGTTATTCGGTTATCAATTACCAGACTTAAAAAATATTATAAACTTGTTCAACTGGAAGAGTTTATTATCTACAAAGGAAAATGATGAAATCGAACTATCCATGGGAAATTTAATTGACAACTTTATTGAAGGTGACCCACTAAGTTTCAGTAGTCCGTATTTTGAATTTAATTTGAAAGATTATGTACAACGAAATACTTTTATTTTACTAAAAGAAGTGTATATTGGTAAGACACAAGATAATGAAAAGGTATTAGAATTAGAGAAAGAATTAGAAGAAGAGTTAGAACTTATATATAATAAAATTCATAAAATTTATTTTACCAAATATTATCCTATTCGTTCTTATGACACTAGTTTTATTCGTATTGAACCAAATATTGATAAAATTAGCGATAAAATTAAGTATATTGAAAATAAACCACAACCAGACCAAAGAACAAATGAATGGTATGTATTTCGGCATAATTTGATTACGGCCAGTTCGGCTTGGAAGGTTTTCAAATCACAGTCTTCCATAAATCAGGTAATTGTCGAAAAATGTAAAGAATTAGATGTGTCAAAATACGGTATTGTCAATACTGGTTCTCCTATGCACCATGGAAATAAATATGAAGAAGTATCCGTTATGCTATATGAATACATATATGATACAAATGTGAGAGATTATGGATGTATTCAACACGACACCTATAAATTCTTGGGGGCTTCTCCAGATGGTATTAATGTCGACCCAAATTCACAACGTTATGGTAGAATGTTGGAAATAAAGAATCCAACTACGAGAGAGATAACGGGTATTCCTAAGGAAGATTATTGGATTCAAATGCAACTCCAAATGGAAACATGTAATTTGAACGAATGTGACTTTTTAGAAACCGTATTTAAAGAATACGAAACAGAAGAGGACTCTGTGGCCGACGGTACATTTACGTATAATGAAGAGGACCAGTTAAAAGGGATGATAATTTATTTTATAAAAGATGGCAAACCATTATATGAATATATGCCACTACATATTTCTAAAGAAGAATCCACCATTTGGTATGATAAAATGATGGAAAAACATTCCACGTTAACATGGATTAAGGATATTTATTGGAGGTTAGAAGATTATAGTTGTATTTTGGTATTACGAAACAAATTATGGTTTCAACACGCGATATCTAAAATAGGTGACGTCTGGACCATTATTGAAAAGGAAAAGGTAGGTGGGTTTAAACATAGACTTCCTAAAAAGCAAAATCGTGCGTCAAGAGCTAATTCGATGATAGATAACGAAAATAATATGACAAATATGTCTGGTTGTCTAATCAATGTGGACGATTTATAATATATTAGTAAATTTTATATAGTATAAATTATGTTACGAATTATGTTACGAATTATGTTACGAATTATGTTACGAATTATGTTACGAATTAGTCGATATTATCATTATAGGGACACTCTAATTTATGGGAGCCATAATAATTTACTCGAATATCAGATGAAGAAAACGGGATGGAGTTTGGTGATTTCGGAATATCCATTTTTTTATTGTCATACAATCCACCACAGAAATCAGCGGGAGAGCATTCTCCGTTATTGGGCGTCGCCCAGTATCTTACATTATTGGTATACTGTCCGTATGATGAACCAAAGATAGGATAAAATGTTGAATTTTCAGCATAGGTGTTTGTTGAAACGCCCATCTTTTTTTTCAATGGATATTCGTCTAATACAGGAACATCCACACTAATAGGATAAGTTCCAGGAGTTAAGCTTACAAACCCTTCCATATTGTTTCCAGTAAATGGGATGCTTATTATCGCAAACAATAATGCTAAAATTAAAAATATCATTTTTTTATCTATGAACGCCATATATAAAATAAAAATATTTTATTTATTTTTATTTGTTTATTACAAAGAACTATTTATTCTATTCAACAACCATTTAAACTTAATTAATGTATAATAATATTATATCGATGACAGAGTTGGTGGAAGACGAAATGCGTGTTTTGAAACGCAATGGTAAATATGAAAATATCGGATTTGACAAGATTTTAAAGCGTGTGAAAAGTATTGGCCAAGAATGCGGAATTAAATTAAATTATACCACGTTTGTTATGAAAGTCATCGACCAACTATATGATGGTATTCCTACTGCTAAAATCGACGAATTAACTGCCGAACAATGTGCGTCGCTTAGTATTCAACATCCCGATTATAATATATTGGCAGGGCGTCTTATTGTTTCGAATCATCATAAAAACACGACTGGTTCCTTTTTTTCGGTTATGAAAAAATTATATCAATTCAAAGACGTACATCATAATCCGTATCCGTTAGTAAACAAAGATTTTTTCGAAACTGTCGAAAAAAATAAGGATGAATTGGACAAAATGATTTACCATGAACGCGACTATTTAATTGATTATTTTGGATTTAAGACGTTGGAACGTGCGTATTTGATGAAAATAGGCGGCATAGTTGTTGAACGTCCTCAGTATTTGTGGTTGCGTGTTGCTATTGCGATTCATGGTGATAATATGAAAAATGTTCGAACAACCTATGATTTAATGTCGCAAAAATATTTCACTCATGCCACACCCACTCTTTTCAATGCCGGAACCCCGAACCAGCAACTTAGTTCGTGTTATTTATTATCTTTGGAAGACGACAGTATCACTGGAATTTATAATACCCTATCGGATTGTGCGCAAATTTCCAAATATTCTGGTGGTATTGGCTTACATATTCATAACATTCGCGCATCCGGTAGCCATATTCGCGGAACAAATGGAAAAACCGATGGTCTAGTGCCAATGTTGAAAGTTTATAATGCGACCGCTCGCTACGTAAATCAAGGAGGGAAAAGGGGCGGAAGTTTTGCTATTTACCTAGAGCCTTGGCATGCAGATATAGATAATTTTCTCGATATGAAGAAAAATCATGGCGACGAAGAAATGAAGGCGCGTGACCTGTTTTACGCTCTTTGGATACCTGATTTGTTTATGGAACGCGTAAAGACAAATGGAGATTGGACATTAATGTGTCCTGACCAATGCCCTGGTCTATCAGACGTATATGGCGCAAAATTTGTGGATTTATATACAAAATACGAGAGAGGTGGCAATGGTAGAAAGACGGTAAAAGCGAGGGATTTGTGGTTTAAGATATTGGACAGTCAAATGGAAACAGGAACACCTTATTTGCTATATAAGGATGCTGTAAATGAAAAATCAAATCAAAAAAATATTGGAACCATCAAATCGTCTAATTTATGTACTGAAATTAATGAGTATAGTGACGATAAAGAGACGGCTGTATGTAATTTAGCAAGTATAGGTCTTTCAATGTTTGTAAAAGAGGATAAATCATTCGATTATGATAAACTACACGACGTTACCAAAGTAGTTGCTGAAAACTTGGACAAGGTCATTGACATTAATTTTTATCCTACTGATAAGACGAAACGAAGTAATATGAGACATCGTCCGGTCGGAATTGGCGTTCAAGGGTTAGCAGATGTGTTTGCCCAAATGGATATCCCATTTCATAGCGAAGTAGCCAAAGAGGTGAATATACTCATATTTGAAACTATTTATCACGCCGCTCTGGAAAAATCAATGGAAATCGCCAGAGATAGACATGTTCGTATCCAGCAAGCCAAGGCAGACGGTAAATATGTTGAAACTAGTGTTCTCTCGATATTGAATACATACGAATTACATCTTGAGCAAAAAGAATTTAGCGGGTCTTATAGCACATTCGAAGGATCGCCTTTATCGCAGGGCATATTCCAATTTGATATGTGGTCCGTGAAGCCATCAGATAGATATGATTGGCCCGAATTGCGCAAAAATATTATTCAATATGGTGTTCGCAACTCGCTTTCTGTTGCCCCCATGCCCACAGCCAGCACCGCCCAAATATTAGGTAATAACGAATGTTTTGAACCATTTACAAGTAATATTTATACAAGACGAACGCTCGCCGGAGAATTCATCATTGTAAATAAATATTTAATGAAAGAGCTTATTGATTTGAAATTATGGAATGAAGATTTGAAAAATACTATTATTGCGAATAATGGTAGTATTCAACATATCGCAGGTATTTCACAGCATATTAAAGACAAATATAAGATTGTGTGGGAAATTCCTATGAAGCATATTATTGACATGTCAAGAGACCGAGGCGCGTTTATTTGTCAAAGCCAAAGTCTTAATCTGTGGGTCGAGGAACCGACTTACAAAACATTGACTTCTATGCACTTTTATTCATGGGAAGCGGGGTTAAAGACTGGTATTTATTACCTTCGACGTAAAGCAAAACATCAGGCTCAACAATTTACGATTGAACCCGAGAAAAAAACAACTGTATCGGAAGAACATGAAGTCTGTGAAATGTGTTCTTCTTAATGTGTACTTTATTGAAATAAATGTTTTGTTTTGTTTTGTTTTGTTTTGTTTTGTTTTGTTTCATGGGTCCTAATGAGCATCTCTTAACATTAAACGTATTGTTCGATTTATACGTGAAATATCCTGTTTTAGTTCGAGTTGAATAAAACATCGCATACATAGGAGTATGTCAATGAGAGCATTATGTGTATTTTTAGGAATTTGCTTGAATAGCTCAGTGTGTAATTCACTTAGAGTTGGATATTTGAAATACTTGTCTCCATTTTTTCCAATACGTTCGATTTTACATACGTCTATACTGTTCTTCATCGTACAATACGTGTCATGAACATTCATCTTTATTTTGTTTCTAACACCTTCTACAATTACCATTCGCTTATCAAATGATACGTTATGGCCCACTAGCAAATCACTCATTGTTGCGAATCTGTTAAATTTCTCTAATGCTTCTTGAATAGGTATACCCTTACTGTCCAAGATTTCTCTCGTAATCTTGTGAATGTTTTGACTTTCTGGGGTTATATTCACATTCGCGTCTATATGAATATAATCATCTTCCACTGTAAGTATTTCGTTGGTCTCGATATCGTAAACAATATAAGATAGCTGAATAATATGGGGCCATTTTTGAGTATCATATATACTCGGGTTTCTTTCAGACGGTAGCCCAGTCGTTTCCGTGTCAAATACCAATACTTTCATATTGTGGTTCTTTAAGTTAAAAATAATAATATTTGGTTTCAAACTTCAATTTTTATTTTCTATATTGTATACAAAATGTCAGATTATAGTTATAGAAAATGGCAGATTAGCATCTTCTCCGCGTTTATTTTTATTTTAGTCGTACATCCATACACATACGTGTTAACACAAAAATTGTTTGGCGGTCTTTTAGGAAAAATTTCAGAATCAAATGGTTGCCCCACAACACGTGGATTAGTCCTTCATACAATTGTGTATATCTTATTGGTTCGCGGTTCTATGGATTTGAACCTGTTTACAAAATAATAAATATATATGATTTATTTTCATAGTATACATCATATACCATAACAATATATTATAATTAGCATATAGTATTATAATATAAAATTGAATATTTATAAATACAATGTAATAAAATAAATATACTATGAGTCAGAAGATAATGTTTGACATGTTTAAATATAACACTACTAAATCTACATCTAATACTACGTCTAAATCTACATCTAATACTGATGTAAACATAGCCACAACGATACCGAGTTGTCGTATTTTGCGTAAATTAAATTTACAAGTAGAAAAAAATAAGAAAAACGAAGAAAAGGCGAATAAACTTAGAGACAAGTATGTAGAAGCGCTAGAATCTATAATAAATAAGGATAGTCAGTATCAATCTATCTCCCTTGTAGATGATATCAAGCTATTTAAAAGAGAACGCGACGAAATTAAAAGGAATACATATTATGGCTATACTGATAAAAATACATTTGTAGATACGGTATTACATATCATAGAGTGGTTCAAAGATTTTCAATCTAAAATTACGTTTAAAACTTTTGAAAAGATGATTGAAACGTTGCGCTTTGAAAAACATAGTAGATGCTTTTTAAGAAATATCGTCGACAATCCATATGAATTAATTCAGATTGAACATTCGACAATTAATTTTAACCAAGCGTTTCGTATAGCAAAAGAATTACAAATCCCAGTTAGTGACGAAGTATTAATACAAAAGTGGGCGATATTTGCGGTTCAAGACAATAATGGTAGTTTTTATAAAATTAAGAGTCATTCTGATTCCAACGATGCGTATAAACAGTATAGTGATAGGTCTTATAAACAAGGCTGGTATTGGTTGCTTCGCAAATTTTGCGATGAAAACAAGTTATTAGCCCATTACGGGAAATATCTTGTGATATTGAATAGTCTTATGGTTGAACATAAAACAATGAAGAATTTGTATGGAATCAAAGATTTTGTAGAAATCGAAAAAAATATAGGCGACGCTATAATGGAGTTATATTATGATAATAGCAATGAACTCGACGAGGAGGCATTTGATAGTTTTATTGTAAAGTTTGAACGAGGAAAATCTACATTCGAAACACCCTTCAAATTTAACGATGAGCAAATTAGTGCCATTAAACATGCTATTACGGATAAATTATGTATTATTACAGGCCCGCCTGGAACTGGTAAAAGCACCATTGTTGAAGCGGTCATTCAGTGGTTTAATATTCAATCCCACCAAACAAAGCGCGATTATGTGATTAGTTTAATGGCTCCCACTGGAAAGGCGTTTAAAGGTTTGCTTGATAAGTGTAAGAATATAGATGATGTCTCTATTTGTGGCACGCTTCACAAGTGCTTATTAAATACATTTCCCAAAATGGAAAAACAAATCGACGACGCAACTCGTGCAAAATCATATGAACCTACGATTGAAGAATCGAGTAAGAATATCTCGAAAAAGCAATATCCTCAATATATTAATAAAATCATAGTAGATGAAACTTCCATGGTGGATATATTTATGTTTCAAAAATTATTAAAAAAGTGTAAATATTTCAACTGTGACTTGGTGCTATGTGGTGATATTAAACAATTGCCTCCCGTTGGAAAAGGGAGACCGTTTGAATGTATTATTAAATCTGAATTGTTTAATACGGTTCATTTGACTGAAATTAAACGTCAAGATACAGGAAAGTTGAAGGATTGTATTATCAAAATCAATAAACGAGAATTAGCCATAGGTGACTTTGATAATGATTCCACCATCTTTATAAATCATACTTTTACCGACGAAGACAAAACCATTCAAATATGTAATCAACTTGTAAAAAAATACGGCAGGGACAGTATTGCTTTTATTACCCCAGAAAATAACAAACAACCAGGTGTATTTGAAATGAATAAATTATTACAGAATAATGTTTATAATTCTACGCGCCCATATAAGCATGGTTATTTTAAAGAAGACGACTTTGTTATGAGGACAGAAAATAAATACGACGATGATGTTATTCGGGTAAATGGGGATACGGGTATTATTAAATTCCAAGAGGGTAATGCTTATATTCGTTATGACGATGATACGAATAGTATAGAGAAAATGTCTATCTATGATATAGCGGATAATTTCACATTGAATTATTGTAATACAGTACATAAATATCAAGGTAGTCAAAAAGATGTAGTCGTATTCATTTGTTCATCTATTCATAGTAGCCTGTCGTGGGGGACAAATAGACTAAAATTGGCATATACAGCTATTTCAAGAGCAGCAAAAAATCTCATCATATTAGGAGACAAAGAAACATTCTTTGCCATACAAAACTGTAAGGAAGAACCGTTTGTAAGTAGTTTTATGAGTGAATTTAATGATTGTGAAATTGAACTAGAATATGAATAACAACACTTTAGCATTTAACAATAACTTTTACATATTCCATATGTTTTACGGTGCCATTTACTAATACCGTAATTTTTTATTCCGTCTAAATGTTGTTTTGTGCCGTATCCTTTGTTTTTATCAAGACCATATCTTTCTTTTAAGTCAGGATGTTCTTCACATAATTCTTGAATATATTTATCCCTTTCTGTTTTTGCTAGAATTGAAGCAGCAGCAATCGCACAATATTTATTGTCACCACCTTCAATACATATGTGATTCACGTGTATATAGTTATCATCTTTAAAACGCAAATATGGTTTGAAATCATTTCCATCGACTAATATAAAGTATTCTGATTTATTTTCATTTTCATTTTCATTTTCATTGTTTGATTTATTATTCGCTTCAATAACATTTTGTATACTTTGATGCATACTATTCAATACTGATTGCCTAATATTGATATTGTCAATAACTGTTTCATCGTTATAGGTAACACTCCATGCTAACGCGTATTCTTTGATGTGGTCAGCTACTTCCAATATTTTTTTGCTACTACTGAATTTCTTACTATCCTTCATTTTATGAAAATCAAATATCCCATCGCCTTCTTTAGGTAAAATAACGGCGGCTGTATATACTCTTCCGAATAAAGGCCCGCGCCCTGCTTCATCAATCCCTATTTCTAATAAATGGCTTTCTTCGTTGTAAAATTTAGTTAATGGTTCTTGTTTACTTCGGGGCATATTATATTATTTATGTTATTTACATAATAATGGATAAAATATTTTCATTCAATTTTAAAATTTTCTTAAAGTATATTATAGAATGAAGTTTCAAAAATTACATTTATTTATTATTTTGTTATTGTCATTAGTATTTTGCGGTTGTTTAGGTAGCTTTATGCGAGAAGGTATGACGTCCAGAAGAGAAACGATTGTTGTTGAACAAATTGCTAACCCCAACAGCGCGCTTCCAAAAGGATTACCCGCAAGTGATATTCCACCTGGACAAGAAAATATGTATATTTTAAAATCGGAAATAGTGCCTCCTGTATGTCCTATGTGTCCTCAGGCTACAGCTTGTCCTAGACAAGAGAAATGCCCCCCATGTCCTGCGTGTGCGAGGTGCCCTGAACCGGCATTTGAATGTAAAAAGGTCCCTAACTACTCTAGTTCAAATGAAAATTACCTTCCTCGCCCTGTGTTAGCTGACTTTAGCCAATTTGGTATGTAAATACTTACCAATACTCATTGAAAAATATGAATATTATTTGATTATATTTTTCAATATTTACTCCCTACTCTTTTTACATTTTTCGTCCATTTGAAACGTTTGACACCTCTCTTCTTTTGGAACTATCTTAATAATACATTTCGATTTCGTTCCATACAGTGGTTCGGTACATCCCTTTTCTTTTTCCTTTTTACGCGTTTTATTAAACTTGAATATGTTTGGTTTTTCTTCTGTACATCTGGCTCTAAAATGCTCGTACCTTTCTCTCACATCACAATATGTTAGACCGGACTTTTTTCCTAAATTTGTATTGACTCTTTCATGTAATTTGTAGACGTATCGAGAGAAGCTATCGCGATTTTTCATATGTTCCATTGTTAATGGAAATAACTTGTAATTTTTTTTCAAATTCTCTCTACAATATTTACAAGGAAGAACGTTTTTTAAATTTAACATATACTCTCTGTAGTGTATCTTATCTTCCTTTGTGGGTTTAACTGGATAGTTAAAACTCATTGTATGTAAAAAATGCCACTGTGCCGGACCCCATACACTAACCAGCATTCCATCTCCATCATTAAAATCTTTTTTTTTGAAAACCCGTTTGATTGTTTTATTTTTACTAGATTTCATGGTTTTACTAGATTTCATGGTTTTACTAGATTTCATGGTTTTACTAGATTTCATGGTTTTACTAGATTTCATGGTTTTACTAGATTTCATATTACATTATTTAGAGAAAAAACTTTACACATATATTATAATGAAGGATGTCACTCAAAAAATATATCAGGGATTTTGTGATGACACAAAAACATCGTTTTATCTGAACGCAAGTGCGATATTGCTTATTTTTCTATTTATGATGGGTCCATTTCAAACAACTGGTTTTACAAATATAGTAGCTAGAGTAATTATCATATTGCTATTAAGTTATTCATTATACACAAACATAATTTCATCAAATTCGTTATTACATATAGAAAGTATCTTTGTGAATCCTAGTTTAGCAATAGTTAGAAATAATTTTCTTTTAAATATTGGGTTTTCGCTATTTTTACTCGTCTTTGTATTATATTTGCTATATGGATTTTTTTATTAAAAGTTTCGCATATGTTTTGGTAATTCGTTTTTACAAATAACATATTATATATAAAAAATATATAACATGTTGGAAAATATTCAGACAGGAGCATATAATTTAGTTACCAATACAAGATTTTGGATGATATTAGTTGTCGTCATTTTCTTTTTAATCGTAGCTGGTTACGTGTATAATAAATATGTTACGCCGATGGTAGATGCTAAGTTTATACCCAATAATGAATTTCATGCACAAGGTAATACAAGTGGTTCGAGTACTGATGCTATACAAGAAGTACAGATGTATATTTTTACGGTAGGATGGTGTCCTCATAGTAAAAAATCTATTCCGATTTGGAACCAATTAAAGGATGAGTATGATAACAAACCATATAATGGCTATAAAATAAACTTTATTCAAGTGGATGGAGAGGAAAATCCAGAGTTAGCAGATAAATACAAGGTTGAAGGGTATCCTACTATTAAATTAGTAAAGGGTAACCAGATTATTGAATATGACGCGAAACCTTCTTTAGCGCATTTAAAAGAGTTTCTAAATAGCACATTGTCCTAATTCTTTTTCATAATGTAAAAACAATTCCGCATAAGATTTGCCTTCTTCAATCAATTCTTTCATATTTTCTCCATTTGTCATATATTCAAACCACGTCGACAGGTCTGCCAGTTTCTTATCACATAGACATTTCAATTCATATCGAATGGGAACAGGAGTAGAATTTATTTGAATATGTTTAACAATTTTGTTCATAGATGCCTGTAAATATTGAAAAATGTTCATTTCATTATTTATGATTTGCTCCGTATTACTCCATTTATTTTTAATACCTAAAATTTCGTCTGTATTACATTTTTCATTATATAGACATTCATTTAACGGGTAATTATCGAATAAACTGCCATCCACATAGCACTTGTCGTCTTCTATGATTGGTTTAAATAATACGGGAACAGCGCTACTCATTTCTAACGCTTTAATCAGTGATAAATTAGGATGTGTTTTGTAATTTAAATCTATTTTTTTAAATGAATTCATTTCAACGGTAAAGCAATGAATATCGATTTTATTGTATACATAATATTCTTCTAGTGTGATGTCCTCCGATAAATCTTTCGCAGTTAATAATGGTTTTAATATCTCTTCTACCATGTTAAATTGAAAAACACCTTTACTATAATATAAATCAAAAAAATTGTCAGGCTCCAATTTAAATACTTTATCCCAAGGGCGCTTTAGAAAATAATCATCCAGAGTTTGCCAGTCATATTTTAATGATATGATGACTGCTATTATTGCTCCCGCGGAGGTTCCATATATTGATTTAATATCATTAATATTTATAAAATCTTGTTCAAAGAGATATTTTAGCGCGCCGTAACATAATAACCCAGTCGGACCACCCCCGTTTATAACGATATGTTTAATCATATTGTTATATAAGTAGATACATTTAAAACATTTTTGTTGAAATTGTTTAAGTCGATAGGTATTTTTCAATCCCTTTATATTCATCATAGTAAATTTTATGATAAAATTTTTGTATAATTCCTATCACGGATATCACACCGAAACTAAATAAATAAAATTTGGTATCACCTTCAATACAAACACTATTTGACTTGTTAAAATAATTATATAAATAAATCAATAAAATACCGATTGCTATTGTAAATGTATTATGTAGAATATCTTCAATGTTCTCATTGAGAATTCTGTATTGTGGGTGATATTTGTTTATGAATATACCACTAAATATGGATACAATCCATAATATCTTTACACCTATTATAAAAAATAATATAGTATCTAAATTCCTATTTGTTATCGTTGAATACGCCATTATTATATACTGTTATAAAAAATACAAAACGATGGAAATATAATAAAGTATTCTTTCTCATTTTTTTTCTGTCGACAAAATAATATGAATATATTTACATTGTCAGAAGAGAATGATTTAACAGATAAAATCAATCTGGATGATTTGTTTGAAAAGAAGAGAGAAATTGCCGAAAATAAGCTAGTATTATATAATAAAATATTAAGTCGTATTCATCATAAAATTAAACTCACCTCGAATCAAAACAGAGGAAAGGAACAGTTTGTTTGGTATTTGATACCCGAAATTATGATTGGTGTTTCAAGATATGATGTATCCGAGTGTACCGGTTATATAATTCGCAAACTACGCGAAAACGAGTTTGTAGTGCGATATACTCATCCGAATCTCGTATTTATTAGCTGGGCACACTGGATACCGGGATATGTGCGACAAGAATATAAAAAACAAACCGGCGCGACTATTGACGGATATGGTAATATCGCAGATAAAGATACAGATAATGGTACACATATTGAAAATGGTAACATTTTGAATATAAATGAACAATTATTAAATAATTCCGGAAACCGAATTACCATTAACAAGGAAAAAGATACTGAAAAAGGAAAAGATTATAATTCTACTAAAAATTACAAACCTACTGGTATATATGCAAATGATATCTTACAAAGAATTCAAAATAAATTCTCGACTTGATAACTGAATTATTGACTATTTTCTCTCGACCCTATAATATACTATTCAATCTCATAGTATAATATATTACACCAATGTTGTCATGTTACAATTGTATACTTCAATGAACTATTACAGAACGATAGAGAGAAAATAAAGAATAAATCCATACTCCTCCGTAAAATTATCCTCGAAATCTGGTCGCGGCATTCCTGATTTTTGGATTTCGTTTTTTTTGGACATGATTTTCATGTAGGTAAATTGTGCTACATAATTTTCATTTTTCAAAATTCCAAAAAAGGCTATGTAGGTTATGTAGATGGCTACCTACATATGAAGGGGGACTTTTTGAACGAAAAAAAGTGGTTTGTTTTTGATACTAGTAGGTATTTTACTTTTTACAAAATTTTCAATTTGATTTTCGATTTTAAAAAATTACACAAGGTATTTTTGTGTGTTTTTTTATTTTCCCGAAAATGAAATGAAAAAAACGTGAAAAAGTGATTTAGAGCATAATGCTCTGATTTTATTTTTGATGTTTTTATTTTTGTTACTGTAAAAAATAGATATTTTATGTGAAATGATTTAGGGGTTTTTTGTCTTAGTCTATTATACTAATAAATGGCTAATATTTTACCCATAGAAAACCCCGAAAAACAAAATTATATATTTGAATGTAAATCATGTCACTTTACATCGTGTAATAAAAAGGATTATACACGACATTTGTTGACACGTAAACATAATTTACTAGTATATACTAATGGGATTACCCCAAAAAACCCATCTTATATATTTAAGTGTGATTGTGGAAAAGAATATAAGCACGAGCCTTCTTTATACAAACATAAAAAAAAATGTCAGTATACACAAACGAATACAGTTATTCCAATAGACCATGCTTCATTGACTGAGAAAATTATAGAGTTGGTTATGTCAAAAAATCAACAATTTATTACCGAATTGGTGTCAAATATAACTAGTTCAAACAAAGATGTAATGGAGAAGATGATAGAACTAATGCCTCAAATCGGTAATCAAGTCCATACAAACAGTCATAATACTACTAATAATCAGTTCAATATTCAGATGTTTTTGAATGAGCATTGTAAAAACGCAATGAACTTGACTGATTTTATAGAATCATTACCGATTACAGCAGCTACATATGATAGCACCATTGAAAATGGCCTCACCAAGACACTCACAAATATGATAACCAATGGTTTACACCCTTGGTAATTTAAAATGCCGTTTTTTTGAAAATGATAATAATACAAAAATAACATAAATATGTTTTATTATATTTTCAAATTAGTTTGTTCCATTTTAAATTACCAAGGGTGTAAATCTTCAAGGGTGTATAAAAAGTAAAAAGTGAATTTATCTACATGTATCGTATACAGTGCCTTTTTTCAGTCTATATAATTCCCTTCATATGTAGGGAGTTATATAAAATATCAATCTAGCGGAACTATGTTCTTTTTGTAAAAGAGTCAGACTTATCTGGTTGGTATATGTCTGAAATTACGCTCATTATTTTCTAGATTTCCTAAAGTTTCTAGATTTCCTGGAGTGTCTAGTTTTCTTGGAGTGTCTAGTTTTCTTGGAGTGTCTAGTTTTCTTGGAGTGTCTAGTTTTCTTGGAGTTTCTTCGTGTATTACCACCTCCGATTTGTCTCTCACATGTTTTACTCAAAATCTTAAACTTTTTCATCGACGCAAGAGGACACCCATTGTTTTTATCTGGGTGGTAAATAAGCGTCTGTTTAAGATATTCCTTTCTATCTTTACAATTTTTCGGCTCTTTATTATAGCTTCTACAAGTTCCGGCGTCGAATGCAGCAGATTGTTCCGCGTTCGACTCCTCTATAGGTTGCTTCATCGCATCTTGTTTCTTTGCTTCTGCCTTTGCTTCTGCATTTGCTTCTGCCCTTGCCCTTGCTTCTGCCCTTGCCCTTGCTTCTGCCATTGCCCTTGCTTCTGCCATCGCCTTTACTTCTGCCTTCACCTTTGCATCTAGCCTCGCCTTTATATCTGCTATCGCATCTGCCCTCACCTTTGCTTCTGCCCTTGCCTTTGCTTCTGCCCACGCTTTTGCTGCTGCCTTCACCTGTGCATCTAGCCTCGCCTTTATATCTGCCTTCGCATCCTTCTTCTGCTTTGCAGTCTCTGCCTTTGCTATCTTGGCTAAAAGTGCGTCCTCCTTCTTCTGCTTTGCAGCCTCTGCCTTTGCTATCTTGGCTAAAAGTGCGTCCTCCTTCTTCTGCTTTGCAGCCTCTGCCTTTGCTATCTTGTCTAAACGTGCGTCCTCCTTCTTATCCATATATATATATATATATATATATATATATATATATATATATATATGGATAAGTAAAAAATTGAATTGATATCAATCATCAAGTAACTACAGTTACGCATAGAGAATATATTTATTAGTTCATTTTTCAGTATATCAATCAGTTGTATACACCTTTTGGACATTTAAGTTCGCACAAAAATACGAAAATAAAAAATCTAAAAATGTAAATCAATAGTAGGAGTTTCACCTACGATGGTCTAACTTTTTCATCTTCTTTTTGATTATAGATATTGTCTGGAAATCCAAATGCGATTAAACTATTGGAACAAAACTTGGATAAAGTGAATTGGGAGTATTTGTCTTTGAATCCAAATGCGATTCCTATTTTGGAGAAAAACTTGGATAAATTGGATTGGGATTGGTTGTCTTCCAATCCAAATGCGATTCCTATTCTGGAAAAAAACTTGGATAAAGTTGATTGGTGGGGGGTGTCTATGAATCCAAATGCGATTCCTATTTTGGAAAAAAACTTGGATAAAGTGTCTTGGTATCATTTGTCTTTGAATCCAAATGCGATTCCTATTTTGGAAAAAAACTTGGATAAAGTGGAATGGAATTATTTGTCTCAAAATACAAGTCCAAATGCGATTAAACTATTGGAACAAAACTTGGATAAAGTGAATTGGGAGTATTTGTCTTTGAATCCAAATGCGATTCCTATTTTGGAGAAAAACTTGGATAAATTGGATTGGAATTGGCTATCTTTAAATCCAAATGCGATTCCTATTCTGGAAAAAAACTTGGATAAAGTGTATTGGGATTGGCTATCTTTAAATCCAAATGCGATTCCTATTTTGGAGAAAAACTTGGATAAATTGGATTGGAATTTGTTGTCTGGTAATCCAAATGCGATTCATATTTTGGAACAACAAATCTGCTGAAAATCCAAATATATTTGGATACGATTACAAGGCTATGAAAGATAAAATGTTTAGTAATGGCGGGATTAAGGAAGACTTGATGAAAAACCGATTTCATCCAATAAATATTCGCAAATGGAAAGGGTGGGGGCAATGTGATGTTTGCGATGACTTGGTTGATGATGAGGATGATTGGGATGATGAAGAATGGTTAAAACATTAAGTAATACAATAAAAATATAAAGACGAGAAAAAACGGCATTTTAAATTACCAAGGGTGTAAATTACCAAGGGTGTAAGTCAATTGGATATATTGGAACGGCCAATCCATTGTACGGATGCGACAAGAAAAACCATCTACATAAAAGAAGCGAATAATTGGGAAAAGGATACAGAATTAATACGAATACTTTTAGGTATAAAGACCCTTGCTAGGAAACAAAGGATGCTGATAAACAAATGGCAAGATGCGAATGAAGGGTGGGAAAAGGAAGATTATATTCAAACAAAACTAACTACGTTAATCAGTCATTCAATGACGAATATAGAATCTGATGAAAAGGAAACAAGTAAAATTGTGCGAGCAATAAGTAAAAATGTGTACTTGGACAATGAAACGAAACAACAATATTTGTGTTGAATAAATATATTTACATTATCAAAAAAACGGAAAACCTGTGTAAAAATGTGGATTTGTCCTTTTTCGGACATGATTTCCATGTAGGTAAATTGCGCTACATACTTTTCATTTTTCAAAATTCCAAAAAAGGTCATGTAGGTTATGTAGAGGACTACCTACATATGAAGGGGGTCTTTTTGACCGAAAAAAAGTGGTTTGTTTTTGATACTAGTAGGTATTTTACTTTTTACCTTTTTTTCAATTTGATTTTCGATTTTAAAAAATTACACAAGGTATTTTTGTGTTGTTTTTTGAAAAGAGGAAAATGAATTGAAAAAAACGTGAAAAAGTGATTTAGAGCATAATGCTCTGATTTTATTTTTGATGTTTTTATTTTTGTTACTGTAAAAAAATATACATTTATGCGAAAGGGCGTAAAGATTTATATATACGTGTATATTATACTTACAATGACTTACAATTTAGCGCCAAAAAGCGCCAAAAAATTCTATTGTGAAACATGTGACTTTAACTGTAGCAAGCAATATGAATGGTCTAGACATTGCTTGACACGAAAACACAACAATACTTACAAAATACTTACAAATACTTACATTTTAGCGCCAAAAAGCGCCACATGTGAACACGTGTGTGAATGTGGAAATATGTATAAACATAGACAGAGCTTACATAATCATAGAAAATATTGCTCCATTATTCAAGTGGCATCTGAACCAATAAACAATTACAAAACACATGTATCAAGTGAATGTAATAGTGTATCAAATATCGCGCCAACTGTACCAACAATAACTACAGTATCTAATGAACTAGATAAAGAAATGCTAATAAAATTACTCCTAAAAAATCAAGATGTAATGGAGAAGATGATAGAACTAATGCCTCAAATAGGTAATCAAGTCCATACAAACAGTCATAATACTACTAATAACCAGTTCAATATTCAGATGTTTTTGAATGAGCATTGTAAAAATGCGATGAACCTAACTGATTTTATTGATTCATTGCCTATAACCGCAGCAACATATGATAGCACCATAGAAAATGGCCTCACCAAGACACTGACAAATATGATAACTAATGGCCTAAGTAAATTGGATATATTGGACCGTCCAATCCATTGTACGGATGCGACGAGAAAAACCATCTACGTGAAAGAAGAGAATAATTGGGAAAAGGATACAGAATTATTACGAATACTTTTAGGTATAAAGACCATCGCTAGGAAACAAAGGATGCTGATAAACAAATGGCAAGATGCGAATGAAGGGTGGGAAACAGATGATTATATTCAGACAAAACTGACTACATTAATCAGTCACTCCATGACGAATATAGAATCGGACGAAAAGGAAACAAGTAAAATTGTGCGAGCAATAAGTAAAAATGTGTACTTGGACAATGAAACGAAGCAACAATACTTGAAATAGTATATTATTGAAACTATATTTCTTTAGAGTCTTGTGTAACTGGTTCATCTAATATTGGACCAGTCGGGTTTGGATTAGCAGCAGGAACGGGAGCCGGAACGGGAGCCGGAACGGGAGCCGGAACGGGAGCAGGAACGGGAGCAGGAACGGGAGCAGGAACAGCTGTAGGAACCGGAACAGGAGCCTGTGCTACAATTGGAGCAATTTCGCCAGTCGCTTCAAGTGAAATAGTCTCCTCAACATTTTGTTGTAATCGTTTTATTTGAGCCGTGGAAGTATCAATAACTTGTTTCTCAACCAACGCTTCGAATATCTGTAACCCTTTGAAGAAATCTTGCTCACATGTAGTGTATAATTTCAAAATACCAACTCTAGAATCAGTTACAAGTTTAGAGAGTAATTTATTATTCAATGTAGGATTAATGACAATAAGCTTTTTAGTTGGGTCTTGTGGGTCTTTAATAAAGACAAACAATTGGTCTATAATCGCAAGTAGAGCAGTCTGATTATCTTCCGTATTTTTCATCATTGTTTTCACATTGTCTACATAATTCTTAAACAAGTTTTCTTTAAGGGTGCCTGTGTAGGACTTGGTGAAGGCACCATTCGTTTTACATTGGCCGATTTTCTGATAATTTCGAAGAGGAATTTGTCCGAATTTAGTAATTTCTTTCGGCAGCTGTGTTTCACCGGTGAAAAGAGTGTAAAATGTTTGTACATCTTTATTATATTGGGTTACCATATCTTCTGACATGGAAGTAAATTTACCAGTGTTATAATCATATACATCATAATATAACATCTCTAGTTCAGGAATACCGGGTTCAGAAGTTAATGGTTTAGACGTTCCATCTTTGTTCGAATTTAATCCACAGAAGCCGGTCGTTATATCAATATTTTGACTAGGGGCGGTAACGTCTAATTGTGTTTTATCTTTCATAAGAGCATTTATTCTAGAACTACACAAGTTTACTTTAGAAATAGTAGGTTGAACATCGGATGGTATTTCGTTACGATGTTCGTAGTCAACTGAAACGGTAGACCCAAATTTATCTTTCCAAGTGTAAACCGGATTAATTGTATGGGCGATGGCATTAAAGATATGGAAAATCTGAACATAATATTTAGCAATAGCAATACACATTCTCTTCTTTTTTAAATCACTCTTAATATCCATCTTGTCCAAATTATTTCTATTAAAAAAAGCAACTTTTTCAGGTTCAGACATTTTTAATGTCTCGACTCCCCCTTCGATACGCTGTTTTAAATATTCTAATTCAGTTTGAGACAAATATCTGGAGATAACATCAGAAGTGAGAATAACTAAATTCTTACAATATTTGGGGTCAGTAAGATTTTTAAGGTCTTGAAAATTACTGGTTAATATATAATTTGCGGCCAAATAATCAATAGTGGATGATAATGTTTTTTTCTGAGGCATTTGAGCTGTAGATTGTTGGGCACCCATATATGTTAGATAAATATAAAATAATATAAAATAAAATTGAATTAAAAAGCCGTTAACAAAATCTTGATATTATTAAATGAGTGAACGTCTAACTAAGAAAAAGAAGTCGACTAAATCTAAAAAGGATTTATGGACACAAATAGAGAATAATTTTATAGATCAAAAACCGATAGAATGTATATATCGGTCAGAAGGAGAAAGAGAGAGCTGTGATATATGTAAGTCATCTGTAAGAATGACGGAAACTGGATTTCTGGCTTGTTCCAATCCTAAATGTAGCGTAATTTATAAGGACATGGTAGACCAATCGGCTGAATGGAGATATTATGGAGCGGATGACAATCAAAACTCTGACCCAACACGATGCGGTATGCCAGTAAATCCTCTATTAAAAGAATCGTCGTATGGTTGTAAAGTGATATGTCAAGGGGCAACTTCCTATGAAATGAGAAAGATAAGACGATATACCGAATGGCAATCGATGCCCTACAAAGAAAAATCACAATATGACGAGTTTCAGCGGATAACGATAATAGCACATAATGCAGGTATTCCAAAAATAATCATCGATGAAGCACTGAGATATCATAAAAAGATTTCTGAACACAAGACATTTAGAGGTTTGAACCGCGATGGTATTATAGCAGCTTCTATTTATATTTCATGTAGAACAAATGATTGTCCTAGAACGGCGAAGGAAATAGCCACAATCTTTAACTTAGACAATACAAGTGCTACCAAAGGCTGTAAAAACGCGATAACAATTATTAATGAGATTGAATGTGATATGATAAATACAGACAAGACGTCATTATGTAGGACGAAGCCAGAAGATTTCATTGATAGATATTGTAGCAAGTTGAATATAAATCAAGAACTGACAAAGTGTTGTAAATTTATTGCTATGAGGATACAGAAGAACAATCTGATTCCAGAAAATACTCCTCATAGTATAGCAGCAGGTATAGTCTATTTTATAGGTCAGACATGTAAATTAAACTTGTCAAAACGTGATATAAATAAGGTCAGTGAAATAAGTGAAGTAACAATAAATAAATGTTATAAAAAATTAGAAAGTGTTCAAGATAAATTAATTCCCAAGGCAATTTTAGATAAATATTCTTAATACAAACCCTGGGAAAATAGAAAAATAGAAAAATAGGAAAACTAAAATCAATAAGTTTACAAATAGGTTATATTATAGTTAAAAAAATGTTTTTCAACTATAATGCCACCCAAAATCATTTTTATTGTTCCGTATAGAGATAGAAAGGAGCACAAGCATTTTTTTACGAAATATATGGAATTTATTATGGAAGATTACAAAAAAGAGGATTTCGAGATATATTTTGTACATCAATGTGATAATTTGCCATTCAATCGGGGGGCAATGAAAAATATCGGTTTTTTAGCAATGCGAGAAAAATATCCAACCGAATACAAGAATATCACCTTTGTATTTCATGATGTAGACACGTTACCATATAGTAAGAACATATTGCCATATGAAACTGTAGTTGGAACAGTGAAGCATTTTTATGGATATAAGTTTGCTTTAGGCGGAATATTTTCTATCAAAGGAGTAGACTTTGAACAAACGAATGGTTTTCCTAATTTATGGGGATGGTCAATGGAAGATAATATGATACAAGAACGTGTATTAGCATCAAAATTACATATTGATAGGAGTACATTTTTTCCAATTGGTTCTCGCGCGATATTACAATTTGTGGATGGAATAGGTAAACTGATAAGTAAAAAGGAAGTTGCTGGATTCTTAAATAAAAATTATCCATATGGACTAAATTCGATAAGAAATGCGGATTGGAAGTTGGAAGGAGAATATATAAATGTAAATAGATTTTTAACAGAAACAAACCCATCTGAAATTAAATTTGAAAATCATGATATATCTCACCCTACTGGTAGTAAAATAACGTTGACACATCAGGAAAGATACGGAAACGTTGGAACTAGTATAAACTTTGTGAATAATGCTATCAAGTCGAAACCTCAAGTAACACCTATATTTTCGTTAAAGTCGTCCAGGTTATTCAATGGTAAAAAATAAATATCATTATCTAGTAACAAACTACCAACCCAACTCATTTCCTCGAAACTCATTATGAACACTTACAATACACCTTTGAAGATTTAAAATATATAAAATATATAAAATATATAAAATATATAAAATATATAAAATATAACATAAATACGTCTGTATTATATGTGTATATAATGAAAATTGGGTGTATTATACCAGCTACATCAAAAAATAGAATATGGTATAGTATAGAAGAGTCATATTTGTACAAGAATACTTTAAAAAGTTTTATACTTACATACAATAAGGAACACTTTAATACATTTTATATTGGAATTGACGTTGGGGACCCGATATACGATAATTTGGAGAACAAACAAAAACTAATACGTTTTTGTAAGGTAATGAAAAATATAGATATAGAATTTATTTATATGGATGGTATTACAAAAGGCCATTTAACAGTTATGTGGAACCGATTATTTGAAAAGGCATATAGTGATGGATGTGAATATTTTTTTCAATGTGGCGATGACATTGAATTCAAAACAAACAATTGGGTAAATGATTGTATAGCCACTTTACAAAAATCAAATGATATCGGATTAACTGGTCCAATTAACAATAATCCGCGAATATTAACACAGAGTTTCGTTTCAAGAAAACATATGGAATTATTTGGATATTATTTTCCTCCAGAAATAATAAATTGGTTTTGTGATAATTGGATAAACGAAGTATATAAAGCTATTAACAACTTTTACCCGTTAGAAAATCATTTATGTGTAAATGTAGGTGGAACGCCTAGGTATGATATTAATAATGAAATATATACAAGTAAACAAGAATTTACTAATGGATGTATTAACGTAAATGATTTATGTCTTAAGCTGGTTGAACGTGACTTAAAAAAATTTCGTGATAAGGTAGCTTAGTAGGAGAATACATTTCAGATAAATGAATAATTATAATATAAACCCAAAATTTTATATTAGAATATATATGACTAAACCAAGTAGTTTTTCATCGATATGTACATCTAATTGTGCGTTTGAATTAGTAGGTTTATTGTTATCATTATCTGTGTTTCATCCGAATGAAAAAATGTTTATATTATGTGATACAAAAACAAAAGAAATAGTTGATAATATGACACCCCAACCAAGATTACAAATAACATGGTTTATTGAATTAGACAAATATGATGGTATGAATCGTGATATTATGACCAGAAAAGGAATTTGGGCCGAGTTTCAAATGGCAAAGGCAACTGTTATTAAATATGCTTTGCGACATACAACCGATACCCTTTTCTTAGATAGTGATATAATTATTACTGATTACATAAATGATATTGATATGTCAAAAGAACTGGGTGTGTCGCCACAGTTTATTACTCAGGAACATATTGACAAAACTGGCTTTTATAATGGGGGTATGTTATGGACAAAAAATGATAATGTACCTAACGATTGGATAGAATTTACAAAATCATCACGATACTTTGATCAAGCTTCCATCGAAGATTTGGCAAAGAAATATTCATATTTTGAATTTGGAGAAAATTATAATTTACAATGTTGGCGTCTATTGTTGTCTCCTGAATCACCTCAACAAATAGCAAATCATATTAATTCTGTAGTAAATGATAAACTATATTATAAAAATAACCCATTGAAGTTTGTTCATACGCATTTTTTAGACAAGAGATTTGAACAATTTAATAATCTTATTATTCAACATTTATCTCATGCGAAAATGTACAAGGTATTGGCCATTGTATATCGTGTTATTAACAATAAATGGGTATTAAAAATACCCAAACAACCAATTCAAGGATTAGGTCGCCATAATAACGACAGCTATAGAGAATTACCTTTATTAATGAAGTTACAAAATAAAGATGTGGATATAAAATACGACGATAAAACAATTCACTGTTGGTTAGAACCTAATATTTTAACATATGACCGTCCAACATTGGAATGGTGTAATCAAGAAATTGTCACTAGTTCAGTGTTGTTACTAGGAAATGGGGATATAGAAGTCGAAGGACGACAATTAAAAGATAAAATACATAATTTCAATATTAAACCGTGGATTTTTTGGCCTAGAAAACCAATGCTTTTGGAGAAAGTTTTAAAACAAAATGGTATTTTGAACCACGCGGAACGAACAATCGAAAGCATTTTTATAGGCAATTTTGAGAACAGTGTTCAAGAGAAATTCCGTAACACGACAGTCTCATGGGATAACGTATTAACCGAATATCATTGTACGAAAGGACAACAACATAAATTTAGTCATGAAGAGTATTTGATGAAGTTGCGTGATTCTAGATACGGATTATGTTTGCGAGGATATGGTTCCAAGTGCCATCGTGAAGTAGAATTAATGGCTTTTGGAACTGTACCAATTGTAACACCAGAAGTTACAACAAGCTCTTATATGGAACCATTGATTGAAAATACTCATTACATTCTAGTAAAAACACCAGAAGAATTGAAAGAAAAATTGGCAAATATTGGTGAAGAACAATGGAGCAAAATGTCAATAGCGTGTTATGAATGGTATCAAAGAAATGTTTATAGTAAAAACTGTTGGAAGAATATGATAGAACATATATTGTATTCTTGAGTTATACAATCTTAAATCTTCAAACGTGTAATATTTGTTAGCAACAAATAATAATATTATTATAATAAAACAACTTAATAATAAAAGGTTGTTAATAATAACAATGAAATTATTGGTTGTTTTAACACAATATAAGAGAAATCATTTGGAAAAGCAATTACAACAAATAAACAACCAGACAATTAAGCCAGATTATATAGTAGTATTTCAAAATGAAAGTCACGTAGATATTAGTCATTTAAAAGAAAAATATGAATTTATTCATATCAAAAGTGATTATAATACTAAATATTTTGGTAGATTTGCTGCATGTTTTACCTTCCCAGTTGATATTTGTATGGTTTTGGACGACGATATAATACCTGGTAATAATTGTTTAAAAAATTATATGGAGCAATGTATAAATTTAAATGCTATTATTGGTGGTAATGGGCGTATTGGAATGAATAATCCAAATAAACCTAAATTAATTCAGCCCCTGGATGTTGGTATTAGAAATATTCCTTCTTTGGTTGATTTTGTAGGTCATCTATGGTGCTTCAAAAAGGAATGGTTACATTATATGTTTTCAGTAAAACCATTTACATATGATACCGGCGAAGATATGCATTTATGCTTTAGTTCAAAAGTATTAGGAAATATTAGTTCTTATACTGCAAAACAATCTAGCCCAACTGATATGTGTGATATTACCAACAATCAATTGGCTACAGATCAATATTCGTCGTATAAAGTAACTAATCCAGAATTACGCAGTAATGTGGAAAAATATTTTATAGATAATTATAAATTACAATTAATCACAAAAAATTAATCACAAAAAATTAATATAAATATAAAAACAAATAGAATATACTAATGTATTTAATTTGTTTTGGAACAAGACCAGAATTAATAAAATGTATTCCGTTGATACAAAAACTTAAAGAAAAAAATATACAATTTAAAACATTGTTTTCTGGTCAACATGAAAATTTAATAGAAAATTTCTATAAATATATAGATAAACCCGATTTTGTTTTTTACAATATAATGGAACATGGACAAACATTAAATCAATTATCTAGTAAAATTTTATTACAAACGAATAAATTATTTATAGAAAATATCTTTTCAAATGTGATAGTTCAAGGAGATACAACTACAGCATATTCTCTAGCATTAAGTGCGTTTCATTTTCAAATACCAGTAATACATTTAGAGGCGGGTTTACGAACAAATGACAAATATAGTCCGTTCCCAGAAGAAATAAATAGACGATTAATATCACAAATAGCAACTATTCATTTATGTCCAACCACATTATCTGTAGAAAATCTTCAAAAAGAGCAAATTACAACAGGTGTTCATTTGGTTGGAAATACAGTCGTTGATATTTACAAATACATATTTGAAAATACAATTCCTTCTAATAAAATACAGGATATTATTGACAATAATAAAGAATATATTGTAGTAACATTACATCGGCGTGAAAACAGAGGAGATAAAATGTATTCAATGTGGAATCAATTAAACGAGTTGTCTAGTAAATATAAATTTATCTATATTACTCATCCATCATTACCAGATAGTAAAAACATTATGGATGATAATAATATTATATTGTTAGACCCACTAGATTATGAAAGCATGGTTCATTTGATTTCTAATAGTAAAGGAATTATAACAGATAGTGGTGGATTACAAGAAGAGGCTGTGTGTGCAACCAAGCGTGTTTTAGTTTGTAGAGATACAACAGAACGACCAGAAACAATTGATTGTGGATTAGGGAAATTAATTGATACACAAATTACAGAACATATTTGTTTTTTTGATGAAAAAATCATTCATGTAGTAGAGAATCCTTATGGGTGTGATGTTTGTGAAAAAATTTACCAAATTATAATATTTTATTATAATAAACAATGAAAGTTTTATTAATAATAATATCACATAACATAACGAAAAATAATTTACGAAATATATATAATAAAATTATTAATCCATTAAAAACTGATAATATTGAGGTTGATTTAGCAACATGTATTAGTGGTAGTGATAATAGTATTTCAAATGAAGCAAAATATAATTTTAAATTTGATGGATTTCAATTGGCAAAAGTATGTTATGTGGTTAATAAATTTGAGGATGATGAATATGATTATTATATTAAAATGCGACCAGAAATAGAATTAAATACTATAATTAATCAAACATTTTTATTAGAATTATCTAACATCAAAATAAATAGTAGATGTAGACAATATGCTGGACCATCTATAGATTTAACATTTGGAATGTCTTGTCAAACAAATTGTATTAGAAACGGAGATATACGATGTAATGATAAAGTTGTAATATGTCCTGATGACCAAATGTATATTTTTCATAAAAGTATAAAAAAAGCATTTTCACCTATTACAAACGATACATACTTAAATTATTGTAAAAAAATAAACGATAAACGAGAGTATTGGGTGGATGAATGGATGTTGTGTGAAACATATTGGAAAAAAAATATTTGTGAAAGAGAAGGACATCATAAATTTATATGGTATTCGCGAGGATTAGATGTAAATCCTATAGGTTTAGATATACGAATGAATGGACTTACATCATCACCTTTAGTTGTAAAATAAGATAAATAAGTAAAAATAAGATAAATACTAATAAACTTTTTATTTATCTTATTTATAATGAATATAATAATTCCTATTGGTGGGAAAGGAGAACGATTTAAAAATAAAGGGTATATTAAGCCAAAACCATTAATTGATATTTTCGAAAAGCCAATGATATTTTATGTATTAGACAATTTAAATATTAATGAGAATGATACAATTTATATAATTTATAATACGATATTGGAAAGAGATAATTTCACACAAATTATAAAAAATAAATATCCATTAATAAAATTTATACCATTGCCAAAAGATACAATTGGTGCGGCCGAAACATTATATTTAGGATTAATTAGTGTAATTAATCGTATAAATATTTCAAATAAGAATATTGTATTGGATTGTGATACATTTTATCAGCAAGATATCATAGATATTTATAGAAGTAGTGTCCACAATAACGCTGTATTTTATAGTGTAAAAGAAAATGAAAAACCAATATATTCGTACATACAAATGGATGAATATTCAAAAATAATCGATATACAAGAAAAAAACAAGATTTCCAACAATGCAAATACAGGAGCTTACTGTTTTGAAAATATTGAATTTTTATGTAATTATTGTAAATATATATTGGACGAAAATATTGTATTTAATAATGAACCATATACATCTTGTGTAATAAATGAAATGATTAAAAAAAACATTGTTTTTCACGGTATTGAGATAAAAGATAATAGTATTGTTTCACTAGGTACGCCAAATGATGTAGAAAAATATTTAAAAAATACAAGGATATTATTATTCGATTTAGATGGAACTTTAGTAGATACTGATTTTATTTATATTGAGGTTTGGAGTGAATTGTTAAAAAAGTATAACATTATATGTGATAAAATATTTTTTGATTATTTCATTAAAGGAAAAAGTGATAATGCTTTTATGAATTACATTGATTCGTCAATAACACACGATAAACTAGTTGAAATATCACGAAAGAAGGATGAATTATTTATAGAATATTTACAAAAAGAGCAACAAATATTAATTAATGGTGCTCTTAATTTTTTCAAAGAAAATAAACATCATAAAATAGCCATCGTTACAAGTTGTAATAAAAAGGCTTCTCAATATATTTTACAATATACAGGATTAAATAAATATGTAGAGTTGGTTATAGCATCGGAAGATTGTATTCATCATAAACCAGATCCAGAACCTTATTTAAAGGCGATTGAGTATTTTAACACGAATATAGAAAATGTATTTATATTTGAAGATAGCTACTCTGGTTATTGTAGCGCAAAACGAACACATGTCACAAATATATGCCTAATAGAAAACATAAATTCTTGTAGTGAAATTACTAAGGCGTCTGAATTTAAATATAATGATTATAATAAGTTGAATTTAAATAATATAATACAATTTTATATGAAACCAACTGATAATTTGGTTGTAGATTACATCAAACAGATAACACAATCTATAAATACTATTCCTGTTAAAAGTATTACAAAAAATAGTAGTAATTTAAAAACTGGATATATTTGTGATATTAATAGTTATCGTATTAAATATATAAACGGCGAGTATGAAAATATTGTTCTCAAAATAAGTAATTTTGATAATGAACTGTCATCTACTGCTATAAAATTAAATATGTATGAAAATGAAACCTATTTTTACAACAAAATATCGCATTTAATCGTTAACACTCCAAAATATTTTGGTTCATTTAAAGATAATAAGAAAGATGCTATTTTATTGGAGGATTTAAATAAATACTCGGGGTCCTTTAACATAAATTTAAATACAAATATATATCTATTGTTGAATGTAGTTAAACATATACATAATATTCATAAAACATTTTGTTTTGAAACACACGATGATATAATACCAAATATGAAGTGTTTGAAAAAAATAAATGAAATATCTTATTTTAAAGAGTTGATTAATACACGATATGAAATATTTGAAAATAATGTAAAGTATATTTTAAACAATAATGAAAAAAATATAATTAAGAAAATATACAATAATATTGACAAAATATACGATGAAGCGTCATGTTTCCCGTTGAGTTTTTGTCATGGAGATTTGAAAAGTCCAAATATATTTTATAAAAATGATACTGAACCAATATTTTTAGATTGGCAATATATACATTTAAATAAGGGAGTAAGCGATATTGTATTTATGTTAGTTGAAAGTATAGAGTTTGATATAATGACAGTCGAATTAGTTGTAAATTTTTACTATAAATTACAAAACGAATCACGTTCTATATCATATGATACATATATGAATGATTTTAAAAATGCTTTATGTATTTTTCCATTTTTTGTATGCGTATGGTTTAATAGCGAATCGGGAGATAAATTATTGGATCCAGTATTTCCTATAAAATTTATGAAAAATCTAATGAAATATTATAATCATTACTTGAAATGATAACACAATTATACCTATTCTTATTATTATTGTAAAAATATTATGAAAATATTTTAATATACAATTTTTTTAATATAAAATGTTGGCGAATAAATACCTGTTGGAAATTGTTCGTATTTTCCATGAATTGTTTTTAAAAATTTATCTACACCTACGCTCTCATCCCATTGATGATATGCGTATTCATCAAATACAATTATACCATTAATAGATACATTATTCCATAATTTTACTAAAATTTTATATGTTGGCTCACCTACATCTAAATCCATATACAACAATTTAATTTTCAAGCCAGGATTATTATTTACAAATGTAGATGAGGTGGATACAGCATCTCCTTGTATTAACTTATATCTGGATGAATCAAAAACTGATAATTTTTCTTGAACTCCTTCTAGTGATAAATCATTTTTTTCTACACGATTCACAACGTCCGCCATCATTGCTTTGTTTATTCCATCCAATTCACCAACAACTTGTTCGGGGTTAAAAAAGTCGAACCCAATTACTTTGGTTATACTATTCGGTTCATACATATTAATTAATTTTGACCATAATGAAACTGACGCGCCTTTAAACACACCAAATTCTAAGATATCACCGACTATATCTTTAACATTTAAATATAACTCCGTACGTTTCATCATTTTATTAAATACGCGAGTATCCTTTGAAAATATGAATTTATTGTAAGAGTCATATACACTTTGTTGTGTTGCCTCTATTCCATTGTAAATATTTATACCATTATGTGAAATATCCATTATATTTAATCATATTAAACCATATTTAATATATTTAATATATTTAATATATTTAATATATAAATGAAAATAGCATTATGTATCTCTGGTTATTTTACAAATAAAGTAAATGATGAATTATTAAAATCTAATTATATTTATGATAATATTATTAATCCCATAAAAAGTGATACACATTCATTAGATATTTTTATCCATTCTTTTGATAAAAAAAGTGAAAAAAATATTAAAACAAAATATCCTCAATGTAAAAAATATATAATCGAGCCACAAATTAATTTCAGAAATAAATTAACATCTAATAATTTAACATTTGAAAAAAAGTTAGATGTTAATATATTTCCATCCCCAATTACATTAGATTCACAACTAAGTTTTATGTATTCTAGGAAACAATCTATTATGATGGCATTAGAAGAAAATACAGAATATAATTTAATTATATGGTGTAGGTTTGATATGTGTATAAGATTAAAAAAAAATGCGAATCAATGTAATCCCACAAAATTAATTTTACCGGACCTTGTAAAAATTGACACTACAATGTTATATATGGCGTATTGGGAACATCTACATAGTGGATATTCTGACCATTGGTTTTTTTCAAATCCAGAATTTATGGCAAAAATTGCCAATATGTACGAAGAATTATATAATTACTATCACGTAGATAGTGAATATGATAAATATGCCATGTCTTTATCAAAAAAATATAATAATAATGGTTTTAGAGCAAATAGTCATACAATACACGAATACTATCTAAATTCGCATCAAATATTTTTGTCCAAATCAAAACTATTAAGATTTAATGGAAATTAGTTATTTTCAACGCAATACTTCTGGCAATTCACCTTTAAATTCAAGTGTTTTATGCCAAGCAGTTGGTTGAATTGGATGAATATTCATTAATTCAGGTGTCCAATTAAGCCAGTATTTATTATACCATTCTGTCGTGTTGAATTGATGACTATGACCCCATGTATTAATTTTATTCCAACAATCTTCATCTTTATCGAAAACAAAACACATATGATGACATATTGCGTCCAACTGTTTACAGTGTTTAGAATTTGGTCTCCTACATCTAATAAATTTTACATCTTTATGTAGGTTAATCGCAATTTCAGGATATCCAGATATTTGGTTGCCGTCTTTTCCAGTAACTATATAATTATAATTTTTCCAGAACACAATCCAAGGTGTTGTGTAAAAATCATATGTGGGATTTTTGGTAATTCCATTAATAATTTTTTTATAGTCATCAAATGTATAAAACTCATCAGCATCCTGTGTTATTAAATAATCCATACCATCTTCTTTTGCTTTATTTAAACAACTATTTCTTTCGTCTTCATCTAATTTCCATTCACCTTTAATTATAGTAATTTTGTCGTAATACTTTGATTGTTTTAAAAAATCTACATTAGAATTATTAATAAATTTTGAGGCATTGTTATTATAGTTCCACGGTTTTTCACTCCAAGCAACATAAATTTTATCAACAAATGGTCCACAATTTTCAATGGTTTTTAATATCCATTTATCCTGATTAAAATATAACATATGAACACCGAACTTCATTATGATTACTATGTTATAAGTATCTTTATATTAGTTATAATGGAAATGAATTTAATTTTTGCCGGTTTGAATGTTTAATATATGGTTCATATATTTCTTTTACGTAAATATCATATACTTCGTTGTCCAGTAAATAACTATCATTTAAATGTTTGAAATGTTTATTATCATAAAATTTATTTTTAAGTTGTGCGAATTTTCCATAATGAGTTAAATGAATAAACTGAAAAAATAATGGACACGTAAAGTGAGCGCATTTTACATATTTTTCACATTTAAGCGACAAGCAATTAAATTTTGAAGCAGTATATTGTTGTACTGGTTTTGATTCCATTTGTCTATAATTATACCCCTTAAATTGGGTCATTATATTTAAAAATGTTTCTTTGCGCCATAGCGTAGGATTCACATTATAAACGAAAAAATCTGGATTATCTATTTTGTATAAATTACACAATTCATTAAAATATATCTCTTTATTATGCATATTATAAGTTTGTTTTAATGGTGTTTTATCTGGCGGAAATGCACAGTGTTGTAATTCAATTTTATCAATTTTGTTATCTAGTATATATTGTTTTAAACTATTTAATATACTGACATCATATTTGATTAAAACATCAGTTTCATGCATAAATAAAATAACATCGTCAGTAATATTGTTTAAATTAAGTAATCTACTACCATATGGCTGTTTATCGTCATACTTAATAATATTTACGTAATCATTATCATATTCAGTTCTTTTAAAGTTAGTATCAATTAACAATATTTTATTTTTATAAGGCTTTAAGAATTTTGTTGCTATATGTAGGACATCAGCATATTCCGAATGTGAATAAATAACTAATAGTGGTTCACTCATGTACTATATATAATAAAAAATATTTATATCTTTTTATTATATTTTCAAATTAGTTTGTCTCATTTTTTTTCGGTCGGTGTAATGTATAATGGATAAAATTTGTTTAATTATTCAAGGTCCATCAGACCACGTGAATATTCTTAAAGAAAAATATAAAAACACGAATATTCAAATTATATTTAGTACATGGATTGGTGAAGAAAGTAAATATAATGAAAATGATATTGTTATCTTTAATAAAATGCCAATAGAAAGAGGTATTCAAAATGTTATGCTACAACAATTATCCACGTATAATGGTTTATTAAAAGCAAAGGAATTAGGTTTTAAAAATGCGATAAAAATTAGAGAAGACACGTATTTTACCGATTTGTCGTTATTTTTAAAAAATGACATTGATTACAACAAATTAAATTTTTTGTATTTTTTAGATTATCATAGAACAATCGGTCCTGATAAAATTAGTAATTATTATAAATATTTTTGCGATTATATACAAATTAGTAGTGTAGATAATTTATTGAAAATGTGGGATTTTAAATACGAGAAATGTAGTTATTCTGAGCAATTAACAACAAAACATATATTTAATACTTTCAAGAAAGAAGAAATATCTTTTATAGGAAATTATGTAACCAAACAGTGTGATATATACTGGATAAGTAGAAAGTTGTATTTCTCTAATAAT
>Ga0208768_1000281_pt1 | contig 36695 bp, 48 predicted proteins | sample AntAceMetag02UK1_FD_184760 | JGI IMG/M metagenome (GOLD analysis project Ga0208768, IMG submission 184760) | Saline lake microbial communities from Ace Lake, Antarctica - Antarctic Ace Lake Metagenome 02UK1 (SPAdes) (version 2) | ecosystem: Environmental > Aquatic > Non-marine Saline and...
ATGCAGGAGTAAAGATTCAGGGAAGTAACAATCCTTTTTACATCTATCAATCTAACGGCTCGAACACTAATAAGTTAAGGTTTAATTATAATTCGATGTCCGATGCAGGTGGTCAAATGACTATAGCCTCCAACGGAGACATCAGCTTCTACGAGGACACAGGCACAACGGCTAAGTTCTTCTGGGATGCGTCTGCGGAGGCTTTGGGTATTGGCACTAGTAGTGTAGATAGTTTATTACACTTGTCAAAAGCCTCTGGTGGGTCAATTATACGATTAGAAAACCCAGATACTGGTCTTTCTAGCTCCGAAATTGTTGGTAGAATTGAATTTGAAACTCAAGACAATGGCGGGGCTGGTGTTAATTCTTACATTCAAGCCGTTGGTCAAGGCTCAGGAGGCGCTAATCAATTAGAGTTTGGTACAGGCACTAGCAACTCACCATCAACACGTTTAGTCATAGACGCTTCAGGCAACGTGTTGGTGGGTAAGTCTGCCTCTAACACAGCTGTCGAAGGGTCTGAGCTTAGAGATGACGGGTCAATTGTAGCCACGCGGGCTGGTGGCATTGCGGCACTGCTTAACCGAACATCCTCTGATGGTGAGATTTTGAGGATTGCAAAAGACGGCACAACTGTTGGGTCATGGCAGTCAAGAGCAGGGTTAGTTTCTACTATTATTCTCGACCCAAGATCAAATGGCGCAGGACTCAGCGGCGGTGGCAATGCTATTTTCCCTACTAGCAATACAGGTGCTTTACTTAACGATCATGTGGACTTGGGGAACGCGGATTATAAATTCAAAGACGCATACCTATCAGTCGGTTTACGCGGTGATACACTTAAATTTAGCTCAAATGCTGGCACAGAACGTATGCGCATAGACTCCAGCGGTCGATTAAACGTAGGCGTAACTAGCGGTTCCTTTAACGCTAGGATTACGTCTTACAGCTCATCTAGCTATACTTTTGAGTCTGTTAGAACAGGAACAGGGAATGAAGGCCATGTTGTTTTTAAGAACGGCAATGGCGCTGTCGGCTTAATCACAACCAATGGCTCTGCTACCGCTTACGGCACTTCCTCAGACTATAGGCTAAAAGAAGACCTACAGCCAATGACAGGCTCTATTGACAGAGTTAAAGCATTGAAGCCTTGGAACTTTGCGTGGAAGATAGACGGCTCTCGCGTTGATGGCTTTATGGCTCACGAAGCCCAAGAGGTTGTTGCTAACTGCGCTACTGGCACTAAAGACGCTATGAAAGACGAAGAGTACGAAGTTACTGCGGCTACAGGCGATATATACACAGCGGCGGTTGATGCCGTTGATGAGATTATCCATAGCTCAGACGTAGTTGAGCCTGAAACACTTGAGGAAGGTCAGCAATGGAGACAGACCACTGCACAAGTAATGGACACTCGGAATATCCCCGATTATCAAGGCATAGACCAATCTAAACTAGTGCCTCTTTTAGTGTCGGCTTTACAAGAAGCTATCGCAAGAATTGAAACCTTAGAAGCAGGAGAATAATCATGGCAGTAACTTGGACAATCGCAACACTAGAACGCAACACTTCAGACGATGGCGTAGTAATAGCACACTGGCGAGCTAACGATAGCGAAGCAGTAGGCGAAGAAACATACTCAGGCAGCTCTTATGGCACTTGTGGCTTTACGCCTGACAGCACTGCTGACGGCTACACTGCCTATGCAGACATCACAGAAGCTCAGGCTATTGAGTGGGTCAAAGCATCTATGGGCGAAGAGGCTGTTGAAGCTCTTGAGTCTAGCATTGCTGCTCAGATCGAAGAGTCTAAAGCACCAGCAACAGCCGCTGGCGTACCTTGGTGATGGAGCTGCTTCTAAAGAGCTTAAAGTCTAAGACTGTACAGTTCAGTATAGCCCTCGCAGTCCTGAGTATCCTTCAGGGCTACGTTGGGTTCTTACCCGTGTCACCAGCAGGTCAGGCGGCGGTAGGTTGTGTCATAGCTTCCTGCGTCACTGTGTTGCGCTTTGTAACTACCACGGGTATAGCTGACAAGTAAAGTTAACCAAAAGGTGCTGTAATATGTTAGCAGAAATAGCCGCTTGTAACGCAGCCTTTGCCATTATTAAGACAGCATTAGCTAACGGGAAGGAGTTGTATGATTGTACTGACGCTACTAAGGATTATTTTGAAAACAAAAGCACCGTAGCTAAACGTGTAGCGTCCAAGGGCAAAAGCGACTTGGATGCTTTCATGGCTCTTGAGAAGATTAAAGAGCAAGAAGAATGGCTGAAGGAATATATGATATATGCTGGCAGGGCTGACATGTGGCCTGACTGGCTTAGGTTTCAGTCTGACTGTAAGCAACAAAGAGAAAGAGCTGCTAAGTTAGCTGTGCTTAAAAGACACAATAATGTAAAGCTAATGAAACAATTTTTTATCTTTATTGGTGTAGCCTTTGCAGTAATACCTGTTTTTATCTACGCTTTAATTTACTTACTCAACAAATAGCAAGGGATTGTCATGGTCGAAACAACAAAGGAAGTACTTGACGTAGCCGCAGCTTCTACCGCTGTACTTTCAATGGCTGCTTGGTTACCGCCAGCAGCTTCCATACTTACAATACTTTGGCTTGGTATTAGGATATATGAGTCAGATACTGTACAAAGTATACTAGGGCGTACAAAATGAGCATATTGACTGCAATCCTTGGACCAGTAGCGGGTATAGCTAAGAGCTACCTAAACAACAAAGCTGAAGAAAAGCAAGCCGTACATCAGCGTAAGTTGTCAGTCATAGAGAACGACGCTAACTGGGAAGCTAAGATGGCTGAAGCGTCTAAGGACTCCTGGAAGGATGAGTTCTGGACTATTGTTTTAGCTATCCCTATCTTCATGATTGGCTACGCTATTGCTGCTAATGATGTTACAATCATAGCTAGAGTAGCTACAGCTTTTGAAGCACTAGAAAAATTACCTGAGTGGTATCAATACCTGCTGTTTATAGCTATATCATCTAGCTTCGGTATACGCGGAGTTAATAAAATAATGCAGATGAGGAAGTAAGAATGGGTCGTGGCAGAGGAAGACAAGAAGCAAGGCGACTTGCTGAAGAAGAAGCATTACGTAGACTAGCTGCTGGGACGGCTGTGCTGCCTCCTGTAACAGTTCTTCCTTTAGAAGCTCCAAGCACCGTAGCTAACCCTGTTAACTGGAAAAGCGCGGCTATTAACAAAGATGATAGTTATTTCTCTAGTCAATACGGTGTATATGGTTTAGACGCTCCTGATCCCGATAAAGAAAGCGAAACAGGTTCTATTGAGGCTGCTTTGTCTCGTTTAGCTAACGCGCCTCAAAGAGAAGCTAACTCTGCAATTTACAGCACGTTTACTGACGAAGAAAGAGTTCTCTCTACGCAAACTAATCTTCTTAAAAAATACGGTATTACTTCTGCAAACATTGGTAATAAAGTTTTAACTGACGATCAGATGTTTGAGTTAACTTCTAAGTTAGACAATGAAATTACAGACTGGCAGACAACTAACCTAAGCACTCTAGCGTCAGAAGATCCAGAAGCTTTTGCAGCAGAATACGGCAAGCTGTACGAAACATCACAGATAAAGTTTTTAAGCTCCTTGTATGAGTCAGGCGCTTTAGATAAAGACGAATACTTAAACGCTTCTGCTCAGACTTTAATGGCAGGCGATAAATATAATACAGATGTTTATATAATAGACAAAGGTAAATTGTACGCAGCTCCTTCTAACTCTGCAGGCAACCCTAATTTTTACAGTGAAGTTGTTTTGTTCCCTGACCAAGCATCAGGCCAAAATCAATACAACACTTTTAACTATAAAATAGGAAGTCAGTCACCTACCTCTGATTTTGATGCGAGCGGTGTAACTAAGTTCTTAAATAGCGCTCCTATTAAGATGGCTGCTTCAATGTTGGGGTTACCTGGCGTTGCTGTTTTAACAGGCTTGAAAGCAGCTAACGGAGAGACTCTACACGCAGAAGACTGGGCTACTTTAGCTATAGCAGGTCTGGGAGAGGTGGCGCAGGCTAAAGGTTTTGATGCAGCAGAAGCAGGTTCTAAAGCAAACGTAGCTGGTAACGCCGCTGTTGACTCTGCTATTGCGGAGTATAACGCATACGCTTCTGGGATGCCGGCTGGCACATTTATACCGCCGAATTACACTGCTGTATACGACGCAGCCTATAATTCTTCAATTGCAGCAAGTGGTGTTACAACTACTTTTATGGGAATTGATCTTGCTAAATTTGCAGAAAACGCTGATTTAAGCACTTCTGTAAGCCAGGATGTCTTAGACGCTGTCTCTGCTTTAGAAGATGCCGCTAAAGGTCAAGGAGACGGTGTTGTTTATAACTTTCTTGAGGATACAACAAACTCTTTAGGCGAAGACTTTAATGCTTCAAATATTGACCTTATAATAAGTGCTTTTGATACTGTTGTCAATGACAGGGTTGAAAGAGAAGCTAAAGCTGCTGAAGTTGCTAGGGTTGCTCAAGAAGCTAGAGTAGCAGAGGAAGCAAGAGTTGCTGAAGAAGCTAGAGTTGCTGAAGAAGCTAGAGTTGCTGCAGAAGCTAAAGCTGCAGAAGAAGCTAGAGTAGCAGAGGAAGCAAGAGTTGCTGAAGAAGCTAGAGTTGCTGCAGAAGCTAGAGCTGCAGAAGAAGCTAGAGTTATTAGGGACGCTGAAATAGCAGAAGAAGTTAGGGTTGCAGAAGTAGCGAGATTAGCTGAAGAAGCCGCTAAAGTTGAAAGAGAAGCCGCAGAAGAAGCTGCTAAATTAGCTGAAGAGGCTGCAAAAAAGGCTGAGGAAGAAGCTATAGCTAACGCTGAAGCAGAGAAACAAGCAGCCCTGGATCTAAAAGCTGCTGCAGAAGCTAAGGCAGCTCAAGAAGCCGCCGACAGAGCTGAAGCTGCTAGAGTAGAAGAAGCCAGGCTTGCCGAAGAAACAAGAGTTGCTGCAGAAGCTAAAGCTGCAGAAGAAGCTAGAGTAGCAGAGGAAGCAAGAGTTGCTGAAGAAGCTAGAGTTGCTGCTGAAGCTCAAGCTGCAGAGGAAGCTAGGGCTGCTCAAGAGAAAGCTGAAGAAGCTGCTAGAGTTGCTGCTGAAATAGCTAAAGCTGCTGAAGAAGAAGCCGCAGCAAACGCTGAAGCAGAGAGACAAGCTGTGTTAGATCTACAAGCAGAGGCAGACGCTAAGGCTGCTAGAGAAGCAGAAGCTAGAGCTGAAGCTGCCAGAGTAGAGGCTGCTAGAGTTGCTGAAGAAGCTAAAGCGGCTGCTGAGGCTAAAGCGGCTGCAGAAGCTAAGGCAGCCAAAGAAGCAGAGGAAAGAGCTACAGCCAAAGCTGCTGAAGAAGCGAGAGTTGCTGAAGAAGCTAGAGCTGCAAAAGAAGCTAAAGACGCCGCAGACGCTAAAGCTGCTGAAGAAGCTGCTAAGACAGCCGCTGAGGTTAAAGCTGCTGAGGAAGCTCAAGCCGCTGCTGACGCTAAAGCCGAAGAAGATAGAATAGCTGAGGAAGACAGAGTAGCAGAAGAAACTAGGCTTGCTAGAGTTGCTAAAGCTGCTGCAGACGCTCAAGATGCTGCTGATGCTGTAGCTAAAGAAGAAGCTAGAGTAGCTAAGGAAGAAGCAGAAGAAGCTTCTAGAAGAGCTGCTGAGATTTCTAAAGCTGCTGAAGAAGAAGCTAAAGCAAACGCTGAAAAAGAGAAACAAGCAGCCCTAGACTTACAAGCTGAAGCAGACGCTAAGGCTGCTAGAGAAGCTGAAGCTAGAGCTGAAGCTGCTAGAGTTGAAGAGGTAAGAGTTGCTAAAGCTGCTGTTGATGCTGCTGAAGCTGCCAGAGTTGCAGAGGAAGCTAGAGTTGCACAGGCTGCTGCAGATGCTCAAGCCGTTACTGACGCTAGAGTTGCAGAAGAAGCTAGAGTTGCTGAAGAAGCTAGAGTTGCTGAAGAAGCTAGAGTTGCTCAAGAACTAGCTGACGCTCAAGTTGCTGAAGAAGCTAGAGTTGCTGAAGAAGCTAGAGTTGCTGAAGAAGCTAGAGTTGCTGAAGAAGCTAGAGTTGCTGAAGAAGCTAGAGTTGCTGAAGAAGAAGCTGCCGCTGCCGAAGTAACCATAACTGATCCAGCAACAGGCGAGGAGATAATAGCCACTCAGCCTGATCAAGTTGAAACAGAGCAGCCTCTGCCTGACTTCGAGCTTGATGAAGAACCTATTGTCTTTGAACCACCTACGGACACTTCTGGAGGAGCAGCAGAAGGAGGAGCAAGTGCTGGAGGCGGGGCAGGTGCTGGTGGAGATGCAGGCGACAGTGCGCCAGTCTCTGATGACATAGTGTTAAGACAGGTGTACGAGGCCGTGTTAGCAGACGAGATTCCTATTGACGAGTACATTAGGATGGGAGGCAGGTTTGTCGATGAGCTACGAGCAGGAGTATCTTTAGAAGACGCTCAAGGTCCGTATGAAGAACCTATTATAGATGACACCCCTATTGAGCTTGACAAGACTGGCGAGCCTCTAACTGAAGAAGGTCCGTTGTTCCCTAGCGACTTCTACGAAGATCCTACAGATTCTTCTGTAGGTTCTACAATTGACTCAGATCCTGTAACAGTTCCAACAACAGGAACAGTAGACGAAGGTGTAGGCACAGGCGGTGTTGGTATGGATGGCTTAGACGGCCTTGATGGCACAGATGGTCTTGACGGTTTAGACGGTTTAGACGGCCTCGATGGCTTAGACGGCCTTGACGGAGCTGCTGGAGACCAAGGAGACCAAGGAGACCAAGGAGACCAAGGAGACCAAGGAGACCAAGGAGACCAAGGAGACCAAGGAGACCAAGGAGACCAAGGAGACCAAGGAGACCAAGGAGACCAAGGAGACACTGGCGAACAGGGGCTACAGGGCGAGAAAGGGGAACAAGGCATGATGTCACCTACTAGAACTACTGATATGGTGTTTGCAGACCTGTTTAAATCTAAAATAGACATTGGCAGTAACCAGGTAGTTTCTCCTTATGTACAGTTACAACAACGAGGCTTGCAAGCTCCTGCTCAGCAAGGAATGCTAACAAACTCTAACAATTTTAGAAGGCGATAATAATGACATACCTACAATTAGTAAACAGTGTTCTACGGAGACTCAGAGAAGAAGAAGTAAGCACTGTAGGACAGACCAGCTATTCTAAGCTTGTTGGAGAGTTTATTAATGATGCTAAGCGAACTGTAGAAGATACCTGGGACTGGTCAGCTTTACGAAGCACGTTAACTGTTACCACCACTCCTGATGTTTTTAACTACAACCTTACAGGCTCTCAAGACCGCATTAAAGTTCTTGACGTTGTTAATGACACTTCTGACTGGTTCATGGAGTATCGTGCAGCACACTGGATGACAGCAGCTTACTTGATTGAGACTCCGCCTCTAGGCGCTCCTCAGTTCTATAGCTGGAATGGTATAGACACTAACGGCGACAGCGCTGTTGATGTCTACCCTGCTCCTAACGGCGTGTACAACCTATACTTTAACGTGGTGCTGAGAACAGCAGATTTAGCAGAAGACACTGACAGGATGTTTATACCTTCTTCTCCTGTTATACAGCTGGCTACTGCACTAGGCGCTAGAGAGCGTGGAGAGACAGGCGGTACTTCTGCTTCTGAGTTGTTCTCACTGGCTGGTAGAACATTGTCAGACGCTGTAGCACTCGACGCTGCTAAACACCCTGAAGAGACTATTTGGACGACTGTATAATGGCTGAGCAACTACAGAATATTACAATTGCAGCTCCAGGCTTCTTGGGTATAAACACTCAAGACTCGCCTATTGGACTAGATCCTGCATATGCTTCTATTGCTGACAACTGTGTTATTGATCAGTTAGGTCGCGTAGGTGCTCGTCAGGGCTACACAAAGATCACTACTAACGGTGGAGATGTCTTAGGCACTAGCAGAGGTATTGAGAGCGTATTTGAGTTTATCAGTGTAACTAACATAACTACTGTGTTCTCTGCAGGCAACAACAAGATCTTTACAGGCTCAACTACTTTAACAGAAGTGACACTGCCTGCTGGTTATACGATCAGCGACAACAACTGGAAGATTGTATCTTTTAACAACGATGTTTACTTCTTCCAAAAAGGTCACGCACCTTTAGAGAGTGTTGGAGGGTCAACAACGCTTACGCTTTTAACAACTTCCGGTGGTAATCAACCTCCACAAGGTAACGATGTACTTGCTGCTTATGGACGCCTGTGGTCGTGTGACGTTGTTAACAACAAGTACACAGTGTATTGGAGTTCGTTGCTTGCTGGCGATGATTGGCATGGTGGGTCTTCAGGTAGTATTAACTTAACTACAGTGTGGCCTAACGGGTACGATGAAGTGGTAGCTCTTGCTGAACACAACAACTTCTTGCTAGTGTTCGGTAAAAGAAATGTATTAATCTTTACAGGTGCTCAGAGTCCTTCTTCAGACTTAACCTTACACGACACAGTTGAAGGTACAGGTTGTATAGCAAGAGATTCTATACAAAGTACAGGAACGGACTTGCTTTTTCTTTCTAATCGTGGTATAATGTCCCTAGGAAGGATAGTCCAGGAGAAGTCTCTACCTCTACGTGACGTAAGCATGAATGTCCGTAGTGACCTGCTGGCTGCTGTAGAAGAAGAAGCACACGCTAATGGTCATAGAGAAGAGATTAAATCTATCTATAGCCCTGTCCATGCTTTCTACTTGCTGACGTTACCGTCCAGTAATATTGTTTATTGCTTTGATGTACGTCAGCCTTTAGAGAATGGATCGTTTCGTGTCACTACCTGGACAGCGTTAGAGCCTGTTGCGTTTACTGTGTTTGCTGATGACTCTTTGTACATGGGACGCAATGAAGGCATCATACGCTACGGTAGCTATCTTGACGACACGGCTAAATATCAGCTTCGTTACTTTAGTAACCCTAACGATTTCCAGAGTCCAGCTAACTTGAAGTTCTTGAAGAAGTTTAACTTGACTATTATTGGAGGTCAAAGCACAGAGACTGTCTTAAACTGGGGTTATGATTACACAGAAAGCTACACAAAGCAAGCATTTATTTTTGGCAGCGGTGTACCTGCTGAGTACGGTATAGCAGAGTATAACACTACTGGCGAATACACAGGATCTGTTGTGGTTAACACACCTAAAGTAAACGCTTCAGGAAACGGTAATGTGCTGACAATAGGCATTGAAGCTCAAATTAACAACTCACCTTTTTCAATACAGAAAATTGACATACACGCTCTAGTAGGGAGAATGCTCTAATGTCCGATTATACGAAAACCACTAACTTCGCAACTAAGGACTCTTTAGCTTCTGGCAACCCTGCTAAGATTGTGAAGGGTACTGAAATTAACACTGAGTTTAACAACATACAGACCGCTGTTAACTCTAAAGCTAACTCAGCTAGTCCTACAATAACAGGAACAATGACTGCCGCTACTGTCAACGTAACTGGCACATTGACTGCTGACACAATTACTGGAGGATCCTACTAATGTCTTTATTTACAGGTAATAATATTTCAGACATGCTTGGAGCTGGTGGTGCTTATTACCTAGGCAATCAAGCTTCTGATATTGCTAGAGAAGGTGGCGATGTAGCGAGAAACTTAGCAAATGAAGCAGCTACTACTTCAAGAGCAGAGTCAGCTTTTCAGCCATACACTGTAACAAGCAACTTGGCTAACATAGGTACAACTGCTCAAGGTGGTTACAACCTCAACCTTTCACCTCAACAGCAACAGCTTCAAAACCAGCTTCTAGGGCAATCTCAGCAGTTGTTTGGACAGGTGGGTCAAGACCCCGCAGCTCGCGCACAAGGCATCTACGAGCAGATTAGGGCTACTCAGCAGCCTGGTGAAGAGAGAGACCGCTTAAAGATGCAAGAGAACTTGTTTGCAGGTGGTCGTGGTGGTATACAGACTGCACAGTATGGTGGTTCTCCAGAGCAGTTTGCTTATGAGCAGGCTAGAGCAGAGTCACAGAACACTGCTGCATTAGGCGCACGAGAGCGTGTGTTAGCAGAAGAAGCTCAAGCGTTGACCTCAGCTCAAGGTTTGATGGCTTCTGGTTACAACCCACAACAGCAAGCTCTATCGCTTCTGGAAGGTAGTCAAATACCTGCTGGTTATGCTTCTGCTGGTCAACGCACAGGCGCTGAGCTAAGCAGTCAGTTACGTGGTAGAGGAATTGAGTCTTACGTACAAGGACAGGACTTAGGTAACAGAATTGATCTACAGACTCAAGACGCTATCTTAGGTCTATTGACGGGTCAGCAGATGTCTCCGCTGCAGCAAGCGCAGATAGCTGAGATCTATGCAGGTATGGGTCAAGAAGCGCCAGGTGGCGGTGGTCTTATTGGTAAAGGTTTTGATTGGTTATTTGGAGGCAACGGCAACAGCGAGTATGGCAACATTGGCGATCCTTTTGCTGATAATTTTGGAGGTACGCAATAATGGCTAACATAGATTACGCAGGTTTATTGACAGGCATAAGCGGTCAGAACCAACGACCAAGTCCGTTTACTTCTCCTTCAAGAGATCAACAGCTTCTAGGCTTTGCAGCTAAACAGAACGAAGCATTGACTGGCCGCCTTGGTGGCATGTTTGGACTACAGCAGCAAGACCCTGTAGAGCTTGCTAAGACAAAGCTAGTGGGGCTAGATCCTACAAACCCAGCAGATCAAGCACAGTTTATACAGCTGTTGAATATTGTTGATCCTGCGAAGGCTGCTCAGTTTAAACAGCAGTTGGATTCTAAAGCTACTTCGTTGACTAAGAGTACAAATGATGCTACTACAGTGGCTGACGCATTGCCGGCACAGTACGCATCGTTAGCAAAAGCTGTTCGTAATAAAGTACCTGGCGCTCTTCAAAGAGCAGTTGAAATACTAGGAGCTGCTCCAACAAAACCAGAAGAAGACCCCGCTTTAGTTAAAGAGTATAGGTTTGCGAAAACACCTAAAGGAGGAAGTTTTGAAGGCACGTTACAAGACTGGGCAGAGCTTAAAAAAGCTAGAGGAACAGTTATAAAAACTACTCAAACTCCTGCAGAAAAAATGACAGAGAATAATTTAGAGCGTCAAGCAAAATATGTTGATATAACTGCACCTGTAGCTGCAACGGCTGTCACGGATAAGCAAGCAGCAAACGCTATACTGAATGAAGTAGAAAAAGGTTTTGACACAGGCATGGTTGCTAATTTTGTAGCTAACCAATCTAAAAATTTACAAGGTATTTTTCAACTAGCGGGCGTAGCTTATCCGGAATCTTTTTCTGAGAAAATTAAAGATCAAGCTGTTCTAAAGATTTTACAGAACGAAGCTATTATACCAATGATGGATGCGCAAGGTAAAGGATTTACAGATAAAGATTTAGAATATCAGCAGGACGTGCTACCTGGTTACACCCAGCCTTGGCAGTATAACGAAGCAGCGGCAACAATTAAGTTACATAAAGCTGTAAATCAGATTGAAGAAAACACTTTTGCTAATCAACGTGCTAACTTATCTGAAGTGACTCCATTAGACCATACTACTTTATGGGATGATTATTTAACTAAAATCCCTAGAAGTAAAATAGCAGCAGCTAAAAGAAACGGTATTGATTACAAAAGAATGGAAGTCATACAGGACAGTGCTAATCTTTCACAATACTGGGTAAAAGATAAGCCTAGAGGTTTTACCTTGTCGATCAAAGGCGAGAATAAAGATGTAACTTGGGCTGATATTAAAGACACTGCCGCAGCTAATGACATGAACATTAGAGAATTTTTAGCAGCTTATGAAAACCAAGGTTTAATTGTAAAAGGCGTTTACTAATGGCAATATTCGACACTTCTAACGTAATCTTTGAGTCAGGAGCTTCTAGCAATGGGGTTGTTTTTGATACAGGTATTGAGTTCCCTAACGAAGTCATTGCAAGACTAGCTGGCGAAAAAAGAATAGAAGAGCTGCAAGGAGGAGCAACACCGCCTACATCTTTTCCAGAAGTTCCTGTTCTTTCTGATCAAGGCACTAATGTTACTCCACGCCCAGAGGAAAGTTTACTACAACAAGCAGGAGAAGAGCTACGCTATCGTACAGCGCCTGTTGTAAATCCTGTAATGGAAGTGGTAGACGCTATGGTAACGCCTATTTATAGTTTTGGCTATGACATGGCTGTGCGGGTTCCTACTTACTTAGCTACTATGGGAACTAGAAACTTAGAAAACCTAGCGGAATCTTCTAACGTAAACATAGACATGGAGTGGGAAGGCGGCTACGACATAGGAGTTCCTGATTTATTCAGAAACAAGAGTTTTGTTAATGATGCTGAAACTGAACAATTCTTAGACAAAGGCGGTTTTTACGCTTCTCTTGGTCTTGGTATTACCAGTGCTGCTCGTGCTTCAATAAACATGTTAGGCGCTGGCTTTGTCAACTACGGGAAAAGAGGAGTCGCGCTAAACCCTAAAACTGGTCAGCCTTTTGTAGGAGTAGAAGGAGCGCGGACAGGTATCACAAGGTCTCTAGCAGAGTCTTCGCTACCTACTGAAGCTAAAGTAGCGTTAGCTATGGCTGTGGCGGGAGAAGTAGCTTCTGCTGCTACTGGCTCAGACAGTGCTCTTATAGCTTTGCCTGCTGAAATTGCTGGTGGTTTTGCAGCAGCGCGTAAACCAGCTACTTATTTAGAAGCTGCTACTGGCATTATTAAGTACGCAGACACAGGTGTTGAGGTAGTAGGTAAGAAAATAATAGACGCTTTTGATGCTAAGTTTGGGGAAGACGCAGTAACTTTAGCTAGTCAACGAATTAGAGGAGAGAGTGTCAGCCCTTTAGAAGCTAAACTAGCTTTAGAAACTGCTGACGATGCTTCTATTTTATCTGTAGCTCAACAAACAAATGACTCAGGTATCCTCACTTTAGAAAGAGCGTTAGCTGCTGAGGACAGTGTTTTTGCAGGTTTTGTAGACGACCAAGTTGATCAAGCTCAGTACTCGTTAGCGAGAGAATTAGAAACTCTAATGAATCCAGAAAGCAGTTCTTTAGATTGGACAGCACTAAAAGACTTCTTGCCTAAGATACAAAACGACTTGATAGCTCAAGTAGACGACAGAGTTATGATTGAGACAGAGAAGCTTACTAAGCTTTTAAAAGTTTACGATGGCGATGTCACTAAAATGTCCAAAGAGTTTGAGGAATCTTTTAATAAAATATACGCAGATGTTAAACAACAAGAAAACAACCTCTGGCAGCCTATAAACGACTCTGTAAAGATACCGACTAAACCTTTAGTAGACGCTGTTGAAACAATTGTCGCTAACTCCAGCTCACAAGCAGTGCTTCCTGCCGAGGAGTTTGCTAACATTCTAGGAAAAGGTGTTGCACGTACAGGTAAAGGCTGGAAGACGTTTGAAGTTACTCCTGATAACAAGAAGCGGTTAGCTGAAGCAGGCGTAAAAGTTAAATGGCCTGACGCACCTCTACAAACTGTAGAAGCTCCTCTAGTCCTTAGAGATTTAAGAAGCAAGCTCAACTCCATGGCTAGAAGCGCAAACGCAGCGACAGACCCTACTTTTCAATATAACCAGAAAGCTCTAGGGGAAGCTCAGCAAGCTGCTTTAGACAATATAACACTAGGTGTTGAAAGTGTTAATCCACAGCTTCGTGAGTACTATTTAGCGGCTACTGCTTTCTCTAAAAAAATACACGACACTTTCACTAGAGGAACTTTTGTACCCAAAGCTAAGAAGGCGGTTAAAGAGAAGAAGCTAGAGACAATGGTAGGCGGTCAAACAGCCAAGCAAACTGACATGGATATTGTTGCTAGGGAGATGGAAGAAGTCTTTAATTTAGCAACGTCTGGCAGCAGCGCCGCCCAGTCTAACGCTTTAAAACAGGCTGAAGGCTTTCTTCTTGCTAAGTTCCAGGCTCAGGTAAACCCTAATAAACTAGAAGATTTCAAGGCGTTTGAAACTTCCCACTCGTCTTGGATAGAAAGATTCCCAGCAGTAGGTGAAGCTATTAAAGCAGCAAAGAAAAAGGCGAGGTCTCAAGGGAAAGTAGTACAGAACGCTGAAACAGCAGCGGAAGTGGCGCGTTTGGACGACTTCTACGGAGTGGCTAACATGACGCCAGAGCAGGTTATGGATGTTATTCTTAAATCTTCAAGCCCTACACAAACTTCTGCCAGGTTCCGCAAGCTTTTAAGCACTAACAAAGAAGCTCTTGCTGTATTTAAAGAACAGGTTGCTAATCGTGTGGTTGCGCAATCAATGAAAATTGTTGATTCGCAAGTAGCAGGTAAAGGCAACGTAGAGCTTATTGATCCTGTTAGTTTTTCAAAAATTCTAAAAGATTTTAAGCCGTTGACTGCCGTGTTTAACACTGCTGAACAGAAAGGTTTAGAGCTGTTGCTTAGAGATGTAAGCAGTATAAGTAAATCTCTATCTGCTAAAAGAGGATATACAAAAGTTGCACCCCCTAAAACAAGTGCTGGTCTAATACTAGCGGCTAAGTTAGCTGCTTTGAAAGGCGTTAACTTACTAGCCGGTTCTTCTTCTATTGTGTTGGCGGGCACAGCTTCTAACGCCGCAACTAAAGCAATACAAAACTTAGGAGTAGAAGCGTCTAGTAAAGTTCTAAAAGAAGCTTATAAGAACCCAGAGCTTATGAAAGTTCTCCTTAGTAAGGATATCACAAGGAACCAGCTACAACTTTTGCAGTCAGGTAGGTTTAAAACAGGACGTATTATTTATAACGCTTTAACAGAGAAGGCAACTCAGCAGTAATAAAAAAGCCCTATAGAATCTCTCTATAGGGCTTTTACACTTTTATGTACCAATAAATGCTAATTCACTACACTTTTTACACTATTTCACATGCTCCACCAGTACACGCTAACTCTTGTGACCCTGTGGTGTTGTCTTCTTTCTCGAAGTTACCCAGGTCAATCCACTCAACACCTTGTGGCATAGCTGCTAATAGCTCTTCATACTTCTCAGCAGTGATGTCTTCATACGGAGCTTGCTGATACAGATGATCACTAAACGGCAACAAGCTGATACCGCTACAGATGTCAAAGTTATCCCAGATCCATTGTGCTACCTGCAGGAACTCATCATCGGTGTAGTATACAGTGATGCTTGGCTTATGTTCACACCAGTGGTTCTGATATGCTTTCCAAAGCTGTAGCTGTTCCATAGCTCCTACCTGGCTCACTGTAACGCTTGTCTCTGGAGCTTTAACAGGGAAGCTAAAGACAGAGGAAGCAGGACTCATTACATCTTGTTCAACAGGGAATCCAGCTTCGGCCATGAAGATAGCAAGTGGGTCTTTCTTGTCTGAGCGTACACGGCGGATGTAATGCTTAGAGAAGCGAGGGTGAATGCCACTAGCGCTATCAACAAGCTGAGACACAGTACCAGACGGCTTAACAGCAGTGACAGCAGTAGACTGATTAATACCAAGCTTCTCAGCCCACACCTTATTTGTTTCAACAGCCACATCTCTAACTTCCTCTAACCAACGCGCTAAGTCAGGTGAGTCTCCTTTACTCAACAAGTAGTGATCCATAATACCTGTCATGCTTACACCCAAGAGCGCCTCTTCTTCTGTGTTCTTCTTCCAACAAGCTCGTAAGTATCTGAAGTCTGTCAGTGTAGCCTGCAGTGTGCCTATGATCGCTGCTACCTCAGCCTTAGCCTTGAGTGTCTTGAGTGTGTCATCTGCCCGTACAACGATCTCTGATAGGTTACAGAACTGGTTGCTGCGTAAAATTATTTCACTGCAAGGATTCGTCCCGAAGTCATGCTTAGCGTCACGTCGTCCGTTACGTGCTGCAATCTTCTGAGCTGCAACGCGACTAAAGATACCACGCTCGCCTGCTTTAGACTCATACATGTTAGCCATCTCTGCCAGGAACGACTCAAAGTCTGGCTTCTCAGTGTAGGCTACAGAGTTGTTAGCGAGTCTGCGCTGACCTTCTAATTCCCACCAGTTACCGTTCTTAGCTTTAGCCATACGAGGATCTGACAGGTTAGACAGGCTGATAAGAGCTGATCTACGTACACCGCCTACAACAACAATGTCTGCAATCTTACAGCAGATGTCATGGCACTCAATGCTTGTTAGCTTACGACCAGCAGCTTTCTGGAACACAGCCATACAGAACTTAAACAGATCTTCCAAAGGCTCTGGCCCTGAAGCTCTACCGCCAAAGGTTTTAAGACGTTCGCCAGCACCGCGTACCTTGTGTACGTCATACTTAGGTATCTTGCCAGCGTATAACATAGCAATTAGCTCACGGAACGCAGAAGCCCAACCAATCTTGCTGTCAGCTACAACAATAACGCTGTCTGTCTCGTGGAAAGTCTCAGCCACTACTGGTAGCTTGGTGATGAAGTTACGCTCTACGCTGAAGCCTACACCTGTGCCACACATCAACACGTACATCAGCTCGTCAAAGCTACGCGGTGAGTCTATGTGCAAGTAACTGCAATTGTATCCAGCTACATTGTCTTTATCTAAAGCTTCGCCTGCTGTCATCATGCAACGCATTGAAGGCATAACTTCTAGGTTGTGGATGGCGTTGAACAACTGTAAGGCCACCTTTTCATTTATTTGGCCCCGGTCTTTCCAGAAGTCTACGTAGCGATTGACTGTCTCGTCCCATGTCTCACGCCGTGAAGCCTCTGGAATCCACCGTGCATATCTACTTTTATGTATAAATTGTTGATACTGATCCATTATTCCATATCCTCTGGGTTAAATTCAAAATACTCATCAAAGCCCTGCATGATGTACTGCTCTATACAGGACTTAATTGTTTCTTCAATAGGTGTGTCTGTGTGCTTGTGCGCCCTAGTATACCCTGCATCTATACCTGACTCAACTATTCGTTCTATAAGTGGGTACATTTTAAGTTTCATTACGATACTCTAGTTCATCTTGCATTACTTTGTATAGGGCTGGACGCATGGTTGCCTTCTGAGTGTCAAGACAGGCTTGTAAATGCCCTGTGTCCATATCAGCAATTGCAACATACTTCAAAGTCTGATCACCCTGCTTACCATAAGTGCCCCATTTGACTGCTACTCTTATCATTTCATGGTTATCGTCTGACCAAACAGTTAGCAGCTTTTCATCACCGTTGACAGACCTCCGTACATAATCCCAACCACCATCTAACATATACTCTTTACCGTTAGCGTCTGTATGCGTCACGTAGTCGTGTCGATGAGCTGAGTGCAACACTGTACCATCAGGTGTTCGCATCTTGTTACTCAGTATTTCACTCATAACTTATATTCCTTAGCGCTGTTAAGAAACTCCGTCAGCATCGCGTAACATTCACCTGCATCTGCTGCTAACTCTCCACGATAGGTAAGACCTTTTTCATCAATTACTAATACTACTTCGTCACCAAGGTTAAAATTAATAGTTGGAGCAACTGTGGATATTGTGTTGTCGAGGCACATAGCACTCATCAGTCATCCTCCTGAGCCTTTACATTTTACACACAGCTCTGTACCTTTGTGTGGCGTTTCATCCTCTGGTTCAAAACCTTGTAGACCTGAACCTGAACAGCCAGCACAAGCTGTTTTTATGTCTCCGTTTTCGTCTAAAAAGCTCCAATCTGTAGCCATCAGTCAATCCTCCTCATTGTCAAACACTACTTCCCCTAACAGTCGGGCTAAGTACCACTGAGCCTTCTGTAAATCTTCTACTGGCTTGCCTTTGTAGTCATAGCGCCACAGGTACTTCATGCAGTTGCCCTTGAGGTAGCCCCTGAAAGCTTCAGGAGTCATCGACTCTTCGATGGCTTCAATACACTCTACGTTGCCTGTGTTGTAGTGGTTGGGTGAATTTACTGCATCCCAGTCTTCTCTAGAAACTTTGAGGGCATAGCCGTTTTCATCGTATCCGTCAAACTCTTCTGCGGCTGCGTCAAGATAAACTTTCATTTGATCATCTATTGACGGCTTCGGAATCTCTAATGGCGGATGCTGCTTTCGTAATCTATTCCAGTCTGCTGGTGTTGCGTTATTAATGCTCATCTTTAAAATCCTCTTGAAATTCTGACAACCTATCGTTTATCCTGTTGCTGAACTTAGCTACTAGATCTTGAGAGGTTATGTCTAAGATCTCTAATAGCGTTATCTCGTCCAACTGCTCCAGTTTTTCTAATATGTCATAGTATGTGGCGGTCATCCTGATCTCCGTACTTCTCTCGCAGATAGTTGATACTAACTGGTAACTCGTCACAACCGCCATTAGCAACTTCGTTTAGCATCCAAATACCTGCCCAGCTTCCGTTAGTCTGTGGCGATAAGTAATCTTCGTCATGTTGGTAGTAGATCCCAGAGAACAAGCCCAGCATGTTTGTGCCGTCAGCTTTACGTGCATAGGCTATGTCTCTATCCTGAACATGTCCCATAATACAACTCATGTATTTCTTCTGCAACATCAACTTAGCACTGCTTACTGGTCGCCCCATAACACCGCTTGTGAAGAAGTGGCAGTAGGCAATCTCGTCAATGATGACAGGATCTAAAAAGTCATACACTTCCCAGCCCATCTCTTCCAGCTTAAAGTCTTCAAACTTCAGCAAGCCTTCTAGTTTCGGGTCGGATTCTACAGCGCGTGTGATGCGGTTCTCGTGATTGCCCAGAGTAAACACCATACGTGGACGCCACTGCTTGTGTTTGTTAACCTTCAAGCGCTTCTGCTCTTCTCTAATAGGCGCTAAGAACTCTTCCATGCCAGCGATACCTGCTTCAATGTCCTGCAAGTAGCGTCTACCCTCGAAGCTTTTAGTGCCTACGTCATAGCTGCTCAATGACGGCATATCCCAGTGGTCACCAATGTGTATAATAACATCTGGCTTCTTGTCTGCTGCGTATTGACCAGCCCATCGTAGATGCTCTAAGGACTGTCCAGGCTTTACCTGCGTATCTGGTATTACTAGATGCTTAGTCATGGGTTACCCTTCTGTGTTCTCATGGATTACCGGTTCACAATCGCCGTGGTGGGCGAAGATACCGTGTAGTTCTTCTCGCGCTTTCCTAACTACTGCGTCTGCTTCTTCTGGTGTCTTGTAAGACCCTAGATGAATATTTTTGCTCTCTAAGGTAATATAGGCTTTCCAAGATTTTAGGCGTGTGTCCCAGCTGACTCCTTTATAGCCGCTTGTGTTATTTCTATTGATCTTTCTGTTATGCTGATTCTGGCCAGCAGTAACTGCTCTTAGATTTTCAATACGATTGTCTGAGCGCTTACCGTTTATGTGATCTATTGTTTTAGGCAGGTATCCTTTATGCATTAAAAACACAAGTCGATGTGCCCTATGTTTTTTGTAATTTAGGTCTATTTTTATGTACCCATGCGTATCGACAGTACCAGCGATAGCGCCTTTTTTTACTTTTCCGTTTGCTTTAGATTCTCTCCAAATTAAATCACCAGTTTCTTTATCATACTCAAACAACTCGTTTAATAAACCTACAGTTAAATCTCTCATTTCTTTCTCCGCTTACGTTCGTCTGCTGTCTTCTCAGCATGACACTTGTAACACAGCACCTGATAGCCTGGCGCTTCTAGGAACATTCTGTCAATGTAGGTGTTCCAATCTACGAAGCCGACTTCTGGTTTAACAACCGGATCTATATGATCTACTGCTGCGTTGTTTCTTTTACGCTTACGTCCTTCGAGTGCAGGGAGAGTAGCTGCTGCTATCTTCTTACAAGCAGCGCACTTGTACTTACCACGCTCTACCCAAGACTTCTTCTTAACATCATGCTTGACACCCCACTTACCATGAGCGCCACGTAATGCTGAGATAATGAAGGACCGGAAACGCGCTTCTGTCCATCTTCCGTTATTTCTCACCTTTAAACTCCCATATCTCACCTTCGTGGCGTCTAAGCCAGAGCATCCTGCCATTCTCTATTACTCTGTCTTCGTCGCCGTCGTACATCTCTACGCACTTGTTGTAGTAGTCCTGCTCAGTGACACAGTCCTCTAACAACTTAGATGACTTCTTCTCGCCTATACCGTAGATGCCGACAATGTTATCAATGCGGTCACCCATTAGTATCTGGCGGTAGAAGAACAACATGCCTTCCTCTGGCGTTACGTAGTATTTAGTCCGCTTTACGAAGTTGTAGTGCCAGCCAGGGATCTGATCGAAGTCCTTATCCAGGGAGACCATAATAGCTTTGTCGCCAATTGCAGTGGCTGCTATAGCTATGGCATCGTCTGCCTCTTCCCCGTCTGTCACTACTGCTGCCCATTGATCGATAAGGTGTTGTCTCAGTGCTTGAATGTGGACTGGCTTTGCCTTATCTTTTCGGTTGCCCTTGTAGGGAGCAGTTACTGCGTAGTCGTTGCGAAAGTTTCCTTTACCCGTGAGATACAGAACATACTCGGACTCTTCTTCATCGGCTCCAAGATGGAATGCTAAAAGGTCGGTGATAAAGCCATCAATACCTCTGATGGCTGCTTTCTCAGACTCTTCGTTACAAGACCAGCCTAGACGATAGACCAAAATGTCTGCATCAATTAAGATCACAAAGCTTCTGCCATATCTACTTCAGGCGTGTACTGGATGAGGTCTGTGATCACTAGCTTCATAAGAGAAGGGCTACGGCCTTTAGCGCCTGACGGGCTAGTCCAGTCGTAGTGACCAATGACAGCTTTAGCCTTGGAGTTGTTGGCAATCAAGACGCCTTTAATCTCTGTCCCATCTGTGTCATACGCTCGGATTGGCTTGCTAGACTTGCAGGTAATAAACTCGCCTTGCTCTGCCTTGTTGCGTACATTGATGCCCATCTCTTCCAGGGCGTCTACAGCGTTGCTAGACAGGTTAGCTAGATTTACCTGGTACTTGCCTGACAGTTTGTTCTCTTCTACCAGGTTAGCCCACATTACGTCTGCTTGAATTGTTACTGGTTTTGCTTGTTCCATGATATCACCTTTGATTGAAATAGTTTGTTTAAGTGTTGTTTTAGATCACAACTGATCTATGTATATTATACCACACAAACTTTAGAAAAGTCAATGTGTTTCTGCCCAATTGTTACCTATGTTGAACTCACCATCCAGAGGGCAGCGCAGATCGAAGTGCTCACCTGCTTTCTGAATAGCTTTTACTGCTACCTTGCCTACTGCCTTAGCGAAGTGCTCTGGCGTTTCCACTTGAAATTCATCATGTACGTTAGCCACAATCTTAAAAGGTATCCCGCGAGCTGTCAAGCTGTCTGACAATATTATCAACGCTTGCTTCATTACTATAGCGCCTGCACCTTGCAGCAGTGTGTTGAGTGCTGCGTGTTGTGACCTGACTCTTAGTCGTCTGCCGTCAAGACCCTGTAGAGTGCCTGAGAGGGCCAGTCTAGCCACTTTGTCACGGAGCTTAGCCAATGCTGGCGTGTTGCGTAGAAACGCCGCCATGAGCTGCTGTCCTTCCTTGTAACCACCTTTAACAATCTCGCCTATCTTAGCCGGCCCTGCGCCGTACAGGAAAGCGTATATAAATGTCTTCGCCTGGTTGCGGTCCGTAAGCCCTGCTGCCTTCATATTAGCAGTGTGTATGTCACCGCTTAGGATCTCGTTGGTGTACTTGGTGTCTCGCATGTAATGTGCCAGCATACGTAGCTCTAAACCACTGGCGTCTATACCTACTAGCTTGTAACCATGCGGTACAGTCCAGAAGGATCTACACTCTTTACCATACGGCGCTGTCACTGACGGAACTTGAGCCATGTTAGGGCTGAGATGTGTCATTCTACCTGTCACAGCGCCATTAGTGATGACTCTACCATGCACTCTGCCGTTCTTCTCGAAGGATAACCAGGAATCTATCTGCGCTGAGCGCTTCTGCAGCATAAGATACTCGTAAATAACCTTAGCTTCTGGAATGTCAATACCTTCAAGCACTTTTTCGTTAACAATTACAGAACCTTTCTCAGTTTTCTGAGAGAATATAACACCTGCTTCTGCCAACCTCTCCGCTATCTGCTTCCGTGACCCCACATTGAACTCTGTTACCTTGTCCTTCAGCTGCTTTCCCGTCTTCTCCGACCATCTCTCTTCCACTATCGGTGGAAACACCTTCTGCAGGTCTGTTGTTATCGTTCGCATCCTGTGAGTTATCGTTTGGTAGAGGGATGTCGCCCCACTGACGTCTAGTACGAAACCATTTCTCTCCTGAACCGCCGTAATGATGGCGACCTTGTGCTCTAAATCTACGCATGTGTCGATGAAATCCTCTTGTTTAAGCACGTTAAGCAAATGTGTATACAGTCTAGTGGTTAAAGCTACGTCCTGCTTGCAATAATCTATCATCTCATCGGATAGACCAGCATTGTAGTCTGAAAAGTCAAGCTTTAAATCACCAAATCTCTTGCCCCAGCTATCTAAACTGTGTCCACCTTCCAGGGGAGGGTTATACAACCTGCTGAGGACTAAAGTATCTATCAACTGATTGTCTGGTAGCTGTAATCCCCACACGTTTGCAAGCACTGGGGCGTCGAATCCTATGATATTGTGACCAATTACACCTGTTGCCTCACGTAATACAGGTATAAGAGTGTCTGGAGAAGTGTGAACAAGCTGTTTGCCTGTCTTGACTTCCTCAGTTACTCCGCACCAGATCGTATCGTGGTCGGTGTTGGTCTCTAAATCTAGTGTAATCAACATAGTAGTGCCTTGCCGTATCTGGCTTGTTGCTGTGTCTGTCGTAAGGGTTAGCGTGTCTTATCTGTGTTTGTCTTTCTTGTATGTCTAGCACCCAGTTACCTATCTTGCTCATTGTCATCCACCATTGGTTCAAAGTCTGACTCCGATTTTAAGTCTATCCTGTCAATCGTGTCAATATCTTCTGATGTGTAAGCGCAACAACTGTTGCATAAATCCAGGAAAGTCCCAGACACTGCAGACTTACGTGTCGCTTCAAAGTCTGATAGAGCTACGTTACAGGCTAAACATCTCACAAGGCTTCCTCCATAATTTCTGACATTCTACCGCTTTCTTGGTTATAGAGCAAGCCCGCTGCCCGTCCTGTAATACCTGCAAAGCGATTCTTCAGAATTCTTACGTGGGTTGTGTTGCGTTCTATTGGGTCAGCTGCCTGGCCGTTCCTTTCAAGCCCTATCACCATGTCAGATAGCTGAGCTATAGATGCTGAGCCTCTGAGCTGTGACAGTGAACTAGCAGCACCTTCCTCGTGACCCTTGCCGTCTGGTCTCTTCAAGTGGCTCACCATAAACAGCGTGATGCCTGTCTCTTGAACTAGCATCCTGAGCTTGGTGCAGATCTCATCCAGTGCCTTACGTTCGTCGCCGTTGCTCTGAGCTGATACAACAATAGAGACATGGTCTAGGAACAAGAACTTGGTGTCCAGCGCTTTTGCCATGTAGCGACAGCGGGCAACAATGTTATCGATACTGGTGCTTCCAAAGTGGTCAAACAAATACAAGCGGTTAGTGCCCATAGTTTTCTCGAAAGCATCCCAGCGTTCCTCCTCTGTAGTCTCTACTGTTGGTAGGTGTATAGGCTTGTTAGCTGCTAGTGACATAAGCGAAAGAGCTGTCTTACGTGCGTTCTCTTCCAGGAACAACAAGCCAATGTTTTCTTCTGAGTTCTGCAGTATGTGCCAGACTATCTCTCTGACAAACTGAGACTTACCCAGTCCAGAACCTGCAGTAATTGTAACTAGCTCTGCCTCTCTGATGCCGTAAGTAAGCTTGTTAACACCTGCCCAGGGATACATCACTGCAGCAGTCTCTACTGGCCTGTTCACTTCGTCCCAAAGACTAGCGCCGTTGATGATACCGTCTGGAACAAATCGCTCTGCAGCCCAGAAGGATGCTATATAGGCTCTGTCGTCGTCCTGGAGTAAGAAGTCGCAAGCGTCTTTGTACTGGCTCGGGTACTTCATCACCTTAGACTTGCCGCTGAACAGCTCAGCAACCTCTCTGGCAGCCTTAATGCCTGGCTCATCGCTGTCAAAAGAGATAACAATGGTGTCGAAGGTGTCTAGCCACTCGTAAGCGGCCTTACAGTCGCCTAGAGCGCCGCTAGAGCCGTTCTTGATACTGACTACAGGGAACTTGCTCCCCTGCATCTGGTAGCTCGCCAGGGCGTCGAATTCGCCTTCTGTTATTGTGACAGTCTTACCACCTTTACTGAACAAGTGCTGGCCGAACAGTCCAGAATCTTCCCAGTTACCCACCTTGTAGAATCGCTTGTCGTGCTGACGGATCTTGGAAGCTATCGGCGTGTTCGCATCGTCCGGTGAATGATAGCTGAAATAGGTCTTATCTGGGTTGTGAATGACGCCATATTTCTTAGCAGTCGCCGTTGTAATACCTCTCTCAGGTATAGCGTTATAGCGTCCAGTAGTAAGTAGGTTCTCTATTGATTCGAAGCTCTGCTTAGGGCGTGGCGTTTCCTCTATGTCTGGCATTGTAATAGCGCCGCTGTTGTCGCCCTTCTGAAAGTCGCCGCAGCTAAAGCATTTCTTTGATCCGTTCTCGTTGATAGCCGCTGCGTCTGACGAGCCGCAAGCATCACAGGGTAGGTGCGTCTGAGTAAATGCCATTTTAAATTTCCTCTATGTCGTATACGTAACCGTAAGAAATAATAAGGAACGGCAATAGTAGAATAAGACCGTCCATCGGCATAACCGTAGTCTCATCTGTTTCCGTGTTGTAAACCCAAACAGGTCTAGATTCTACAGCCTCCAGGTCAAACAGGCCAACACCCATTCGGAACTCTATTGACAACAATCTATCGAATATCCACCATCTCATTATTTTATACCTCTGTTAAATTTATCATACTCTCGCATCTCTTTAAGAAACTGACTAAGTGCTTCAGTGTCCACCGCGTACAGTCTAGCAGCGTCTAATAAAGATAACAACCCGCCCCCAACATCATTGGCAGCTCTCAACAGCGCCATCGTGTACGGCGTCAGTGCGCCACTTGTCATATATTGTTGAAACATAATTATTCGCCTGGTTGACAGTGTTTTTAATGTGACTATAATAGATCTCTAGAGACCGCTAGTTATCTTTTAAAGCTCTTCAGAGGTTAACAACAAGTAGTAGAAGCTAAAACCCTAAAAGAGCTCTAAAAGGTCTCTATAGAGCCTTAGAATCTTCTGCTAACGCTCTGCGCTAACTGGTCGTTTAAGTCCGCTAACATCTCTATATCATCCGCATCGGGTACAAAGTTTCTGTCACTCTCTAAAAACTTAAGATTCACCGCTAAGTCATTAGCCAGCATAAAAAAGTCTTCTCGCGCCTCTTTTGCGTATTGCTTCTGTAGTTGCTCTACCTTGTCGTTATCGTCTAGGTGTTCGTCGCCGTGTAGCCAACTATGGTCTTTACTATACATGGTGTTACCTCTCTCTGTTGTTTGTTTGTCTATTATAGCGCAATACGCAACCATTTATCAGACTCTCGCATTTCTTTATTCTCTAACCTGTTCTCTAGCTCCTCTCTGCGCCTTGCTAACGGCCCTATAATAGGCGGACCGCTCGGTCTAACGTCTCGCTCTGTGAAGTCTTTCTTGTAGCGTAGGCGGCTGTGCAGTGTTGACTTGTTGATCTCTGTTATTAGGTGAAGCGTCGGTATAGTGTAATAGGCGTTTGCAACCAGGCGCGGGTGATCTCCTATAAACTTAAAACTTTTATTCATAATTTTTCCTCTATGACTCGATAGATGTTCATTAGTGCACCGCAAACGCTATTACGTATATCGCTGGTTGAATCATGATCCCCATCTCGCCACCATGCCCCATTGTATGGCCATTACAAGCGCCGCCACTGCTACCACTAAAGCTAGGACTAGTACAGTCTCTGCGACTATTAGTCGTAGCTGTTCGCGTCTCTGTGCCGCCTTGAATGCCTTGTTGCCTTTGTATATATGTAACATATTATTCTACTCCCTCTATAAAGGTGTTGATTATCTGTTGGCTTTGATCTGTCACGTTGTATACGGTTACGGTCGTTATTCCATCGTCGCCCGTTGCGCTTAGCGTGTGGCCTGTCAGGGTAGCCCGCGCCCAGTACTTAGTGAACTGTTGAGCTAGTGCCCTGTTGTTGAATGTTAGCGTTGCGTCCATGTTATACAACCTCTCTTGCGTCTATGATTGACTCAATGTCGTTCTCTAAGTTGAAGCTAGTAGTCACAAAACCGCCACCGAATTCCTTACCACGGTACACCTTAAAACCTAGCTTATTAGCTCTCTGCTTTGCTATGTCGTAGTCGCCTATGCCTAGCTCATCATCACGGAGAAAAGCGAGGTAGTGCGTAACGTAACGCGGGTTGCCGTTGCTGTCGTTGTTGACTCTATAGAAAGAATCATTGAACTGAGCTTCCAGGTCGGGGCTGATGTAACATTTTTGATTGTTCATTGTGTGACCTCTATTGTTTGGTGTGCCCCTTGCGGGGCGCTGATTAGTCTATAGTGCTGCGCGGATGTGTTCGCCATCAATTTCTAGCTCCCAATATTTCATAATATACCGCCTATTGTAGTGAGTTCAAGGGTGACCAGCAGCACGCCTAAGAGCGCTACGATCCAAGTGAGTGCAAGTAATTCTTTCATGCTATTGTTCTCCTTTGTTTGTCTGTTTGTTTGCTTGGCCCCTTGCGGGGCGCTGATTAGTCTTACTGTTTCAACTGTTTAGTCGTAAGGATAAATTATATCCTCTTTGATAATATAGTCCGTGAGGTTGTGCTCAGATATTATCTCCATTATCTGCCCTTCAGTTGCAGCGGCACCAATGTATTGACCATTAGCTATCAGTATATAAATCGTCTGCTCTATCATTTTGTTAGCTCCTGCACCGTTTTGGTGCGTTTATTTGTTTATGTCTTTCACTTCTTGATGGTTCCACTATATAGAATGCAAGCAGGCAGTCAAGTATTTATATATACCGTAATAGCATAAGCATATAACCATTAGGACACACCAGGTGTCAATAGCCTACAGTGCTAACGATCCAGGTCTTCATAAGCTGCAGTGATATAGGTGGGGGTGCTGGGTGGTCTGTATAGTACCACTATAGACTCTCACTCCTCACTCTACAGCCTGTGGATAACCTGTGGATAACTATAGAGGTGGGTGTTCTTTAGAGGCCGGGGAGGGTCTGGGGTGTGCGGAGATTGTTACTGTACCCGCCTAGATACAAAAAAGGGTCAAATTAGAACAATAATAACAAGGCAGTAGACAGTCTGTGTAGTCCTTGTAAGCTGTTGATTACTATAGAGAATAAGGGCGGGGCTGCGGAGTCTCTAGGGCTGCTGAGATCCGCTGATGAAGGGACGGGGATGTATGTAACAGCCCTATGTAATTTATTTACTCTATATAGTAATCTCTGCTTGACTTTTGCTCTAAAATATGCTATAATAGACTCTATAGAGTTAAGTAAGAGACCTTTTAAAGACTTGATAGAGACCCTAAAAGAATAACTACTTTCAACTTCCAGTAGTTGTTCTCGTAGAAACCCTAAAAGACATTAAAAGATCTCTTGTTTAACTAAACAGAACTTTATAGACTATAGAGGCAATTCTGTGTCTGAGAACAAAAGAGTAGGCAGGCCCTCAAAGAAGGATGTTTCATCTGTTAAGAAAGGTAACAGGAATTCTGTTGGTAGACCCAAAGGGGATGCTGCTACAATCAATGAGTACAAAGCACGTATGCTTGCATCTCCTAAGAGTAGGAAGGTGTTAGACAGTATCCTCAATGCAGCTCTTGATGACGATCACAAGAACCAGGCAGCAGCATGGAAGTTGTGTATGGATCGTTTGTTACCTGTTAGCTATTTCGAGAAGGATAAGGCTGGAGGAGGCAGAGGCGCTATCAACATATCTATTACTGGTGTTGGTGGTGAGACTACTGTTATCTCAGGCGGTGAAGAAGACATAGAAGAGGGTAACTATTCAGATGTATGATATTAACCAAGACTTAGACTATTTCACCAAAGAAGAGTTTGCCTGTCAGCACACAGGTGACAACGAGATTAAAGATACATTCCTATTGAAGCTAGACTTGCTTAGAGCTAGGTGTGGTTTCCCATTTGTTATAACTAGCGGCTATCGTAGCCCAGAACATCCCATTGAATCACGTAAGGAGAAACCAGGAACTCATGCCCAAGGCATTGCAGCGGACATTAAAGTTAGTACGGCACAACAAAGGTACACGTTGGTTGAGGAAGCTATCAAGATGGGATTTGGAGGCATTGGAATACACAGTGTGTTCGTCCATATTGATATGCGCAGTGTTAACGGTAATGCTAAACCTGTAATGTGGTTGTACTGAGTGTCTGACTTAAACGTCTCACTGTTGCCGTGGCAGCAGAAGGTCTGGAATGATCCCATACGCTTCCAAGTAATAGCTGCTGGTAGACGTACAGGTAAGTCCCGCTTAGCTGCGTGGAAGTTAATCATTGAAGGCTTAGGCGCTACTAAAGGTAGTGTCTTCTACGTTGCTCCTACACAGGGGCAGGCTAGAGACATTATGTGGGACATGCTGCTTGAGCTAGGTAACCCTGTTATTGCTAGCAGCCACGTTAACAACCTACAGATTAAGCTCATCAATGGCGCTACCATAGCCCTAAAAGGCGCTGACAGACCAGAGACTATGCGTGGTGTTAGCCTCAAGTTCCTGGTTATGGATGAGTATGCTGACATGAAGCCAGAGGTGTGGGAGCAAATCCTACGCCCAGCTCTAGCGGATCAGAAAGGTTCTGCGATGTTTATTGGTACGCCAATGGGTCGTAACCACTTCTATGACTTGTACCAGTATTCCTGTATAGCTGATGACGACACTTTCGCTGGTTACCACTTTACAAGTTACGACAACCCGTTGCTAGATCCAGATGAGATTGAAGCAGCTAAGAAGTCCATGTCTACCTTCTCGTTTAGACAAGAGTTTATGGCGTCCTTTGAGGCACAAGGCAGTGAGCTGTTTAAAGAAGACTATATCAAGTTTGATGACAAGGAGCCGGAAGATGGTGAGTATTATATTGCTGTCGATTTGGCTGGATTTGCAGACGTTCAGAAGGTCACAACCAAGACTAAACGCTTGGATGAAACAGCTATATCTGTTGTTAAAGCGAGTGTTGACGGTTGGTGGGTTGCTAATATCATACATGGCCGCTGGGGCGTCGAAGAGACTGCCAGACGAATCTTTGAAGCAGTTAGAGACTATAAGCCAATTGCAGTGGGCATCGAGAAAGGAGCGTTAAAGAACGCTGTCTACCCTTACCTGAACGACATGATGAAGAAGAACCAGCAGTTCTTTCGTGTTGAAGAGCTTACACACGGCAACAAGAAGAAGACAGACCGTATCGTATGGGCGCTACAAGGCCGCTTTGAACACGGAACAATAACGCTTAACAAAGGCAGTTGGAACCCTCAGTTCTTAGATGAATTGTTTCAGTTCCCTAACCCATTAGTCCACGATGACTTGATAGATTCTCTAGCGTATATAGACCAGCTTGCTAAGGTTGCTTACTCTTTTGACTATGAAGAAGACGACTATGAATTTTTAGATAAATACGCGGGATACTAGATATGGAATTAGATCAAGACAAGTTTACGATTGAGCAGTCACTAGAAGGATGGGTAGGCGAGAAGTGCTTAGCATGGCGCGACAACTTTGAAGAGAACTATTCCCAACGCTTTGACGAGTACTACCGCCTCTGGCGTGGTCAATGGTCTGCTGAAGACAGAACGCGAGAGTCTGAGCGATCTAAGATTATTAGTCCTGCGTTACAACAAGCTGTTGAGTCTTCTGTAGCTGAGCTGGAAGAAGCTACCTTTGGTCGTGGTAAGTGGTTCGACCTCAAAGACGATAAGATGGATCAGAACCCAGAAGACATTGCGTTGCTTCGTGAGCTTCTATACGCTGACTTTAAAAGAAACCGCATCCGTAAAGGCGTTGCTGAGTGTATCTTGAATGCTGCCATCTTTGGTACAGGTATTGCTGAGATAGTCATTACAGAAGAGAAAGAGTTTCAACCAGCCACACAGCCTATTATGGACGGTGAGCTGACGGCAGTAGGTGTTAACATTGTTGACCGCACTTGCGTTAAGCTGAACCCTATTATGCCACAGAACTTCCTTATTGATCCACTGGCTACGTCTGTTGAAGACGCTATGGGCTGTGCTGTCGATGAGTTTGTTTCTATGCACATTGTAGAGCAGCTCCAGGAGCAAGGTGTTTACCGCGAAGCTGAGATCTCTAATGCTTCCCCTGACTTTGACATTGAACCTGATCAAGACCTTACCTCGTTTGATGAAGACAAAGTGCGTCTGACCAAATACTTTGGACTTGTTCCCCGCCACCTCCTTAACGAAGCTATGAAGGAAAGCGATGACGAAGAAGTTATAGAGTTTGATGACGAAGACGATAGCTACTACGTTGAAGCTGTTGTTGTCATAGCTAACGACGGTACTTTGCTCAAGGCTGAGAAGAACCCCTACATGATGGGTGATCGACCTATTGTTGCATTCCCGTGGGATGTTGTTCCTAGCCGATTCTGGGGTCGTGGAGTATGTGAGAAAGGCTACAACAGTCAGAAGGCGTTAGACGCGGAACTACGCGCTCGTATTGATGCTCTTGCTCTCACTATCCACCCAATGATGGCAATGGACGCAAGTCGTATGCCTAGAGGCTCTAAGCCAGAGATTAGACCTGGTAAGATTATCCTTACCAACGGCGATCCTCGTGAGGTTCTACAGCCATTTAACTTTGGTCAAGTAGGTCAGGTTACCTTTGCACAGGCAGAGGCTCTACAACGTATGGTACAGACCGCTACAGGCGCTATAGACTCAGCCGGTACGTCAGGGTCTATTAACGGCGATGCGACCGCTGCGGGCATCTCTATGAGCTTAGGAGCGATCATTAAGCGTCACAAGCGCACATTGATTAACTTCCAAGAAGCTTTCCTGATACCTTTCGTTACAAAAGCAGCACACAGGTATATGCAGTTTGAGCCTGAGATGTATCCAGTAGCTGACTACAAGTTTGAAACGTCTAGTAGCTTAGGTATCATTGCTCGTGAGTATGAAGTTACGCAGCTTGTACAGCTCCTGCAAACTATGTCTCCAGATACGCCAATGTACCCGCAATTGGTACAGTCAATCATTGACAACATGAACCTGTCTAACCGTGAAGAGCTTATTGCATCTCTCAAGCAAGCTAATGAGCCTAATCCAGAAGCTCAACAAGCACAACAAGCTACTCAACAGGCTCAATTGCAGTTCCAGGCGTCACAAACCGCTGCTCTTAACGGTCAAGCCTCTGAATCACAAGCTAGAGCGCAGAAACTGGTTATGGAAACGCAGATTATGCCTCAAGAGCTTGAAATTAACCGTATTAAGGCTGTTACAACCAACCTGCAGGCGGGAGATACAGACGATAAAGAGTTTGAGAAGCGTTTAAAGATCTCTCAGCAGCTTCTAAAAGAGCGTGAAGTAGCTGTTAAAGAGGGTAACCCTGTCTCAGCAACTCCAGCACCTGCTGCGCAGCCACAGCCGCGACCAACTCCACAAGCAACCTTTCCACCACAAGGACAATTGCCGCAATGATTACAGACAGAGACCTACAGCACGTAGTATCACAGGTAAACGCTAAGTTTGAAGAGTTATTTAAGCGTTTAGAGAAATTAGAGGCTAAAGAGGAGAAGCCCAATGGCAACGCCAAGAAAGGGCAAAGCAAAAGTTAAGGTTACCTCTAGCGGCAAGAAAGTAAGCTACGGACAGGCAGGTAAAGCCGAAGGCGGAGGTCCCCGCGTAAAACCAGGGACTTCCAAAGGCGACAGCTACTGTGCTAGAAGCTTAGGTATTAAGAAAGGCTTATCTAAAGACAAACAGAACGATCCCAACACTCCCAATAACCTTTCACGCAAGCGCTGGAAGTGTTCAGGAGCTAAGTCTAAAAAGTGAGGTGTTAAATGAAGTGTTCATCATGTGGCGGAAGCCATACAAAGAAAGGCAACAAGATGCCTATTAGAGGCCAACGGGCTGTAAAGAACAAAGCATCTGCAGCTAAAAAGAAGAAGAAATAGTACTTGACTTTTAAGTGAAAGTGTGCTATAATACATCAGTAATTCAACTAAACTGTCCTTAATGGAGAAACAGTATGATCGATAAAGAACTTGAGCAATACTACACTGTGTACCGTGAAATGTTTATGACACCTGGTTGGAAGCAGCTCCAGGAAGATCTAGCACAGAATGCAGGTATTGTTAACTCAGTTGAAGCGTGTAAAGATGGCGATAATCTGCATTTCCGTAAAGGTCAACTTGCAATCTTAGCCAACTTAATCAACTTAGAAGCTCAGATTAAAGCAGCAGAAGAACAAGCAAATGAAGAAGAAGAGCTAGAAGAGGCTGCATAATGGCCTTGCTCTTTGATTTTGAATGTTCAGGTGGACACATAGAAGAACACTTTGTATCTTCGGATACTAGAGAAGTTACTTGTCCACACTGCAAAAGAATAGCAACAAGGATTCAATCTCCTGTGCGCTCAGCGCTTGATCCGATCTCTGGTGATTTTAACGGTGCTACCGATAAATGGATGAGGAACCGCGCACAGAAGCTAAAGCAAGAACAGAAGGCTAACTCGTAAGAACCCTTCTATACAACTTACCTCCATAATGAGAGTACTCACGGAGTTTTAATAATGGCAACACTACTAGACGAGCGTCTTGAAGACGAAAATGAAGAAGCATCTAATTTTGAAGAGACTCAAGAAGAGATTCAAGAGCAACCTCCTCAAGAAGACGAAATCCCTGAGAAATACCAAGGAAAATCAACTGCTGATATTGTAAGGATGCACCAGGAAGCTGAGAAGCTTCTAGGAAAGCAAAGCGGTGAAGTAGGGGAGCTTCGGAAAGTAGTCGATAGTTATATTCAGACACAACTCGACACAACAACAACACCAGAACCTGACGAAGATATAGACTTTTTCTCAGACCCCGAAAAGGCAGTCGAGAGAGCTATTAACAATCATCCTAAGATGAAGCAAGCCGAAGCCGTTACACAGCAATACCAGAAGCAATCAGCAATGACTCAGTTGGAGAAGAAACACCCTGACATGAGCACAGTGCTACAAGATTCTAAGTTTGTTGAATGGATTAAAGCTTCTAAGATTAGGACTCAGCTCTTTGCACAGGCAGACAAGCAGTATGACTATGAAGCTGCAGATGAACTTTTCACTAATTGGAAGGAACGTCAAGGAATAGTAGCTCAGACTGTAGCTAATGAGAAGGCAGAAAGAAAAACTGCAATTAAGACTGCATCAACAGGCAACACCAAAGGAAGTGGTGAGCAGCAGTCTCGTAAAGTTTATAGACGCGCCGACATTATTAAACTCATGCAGGACGATCCTGATCGGTATTTATCCTTGTCTGATGAGATCATGCAAGCATACCAGGAAGGGAGAGTCCGCAACTAAACTCTTATTATAGGAAATAAACAACATGGCAACTTCAGTATATCCCAATATGGGCGGAGCAGTGACTAACACTAGCGCCGCTAAGTTCATCCCTGAAATCTGGAGCGACGAAGTAATCGCTGCATACAAGTCTAACCTCATTATGGCTAACGCCGTTAAGAAGATGAGCATGACTGGTAAGAAAGGTGATGTCATTCACGTACCTAAGCCTACTCGTGGTCAGGCTCACGCCAAAGCTGCTGGCACTGCTGTAACCATCCAGAACACTGTTGAGTCAGAAGTTCTGATCACTATCAACAAGCACTTTGAATTCTCTCGTTTGATCGAAGACATTACCGAAGTACAGGCTCTTGCTTCTCTTCGTCAGTTCTACACTGGTGATGCAGGCTATGGTCTGGCTAAGCAGGTTGATGACGATCTGTTTGAGCTTGGTAAGTCTTTCGGTAACGGTGACGGTTCTTCTTGGGTCAACACTGGTTCTTACCAGATTAACACTTCTTCCGGTGCTCTTGAAGCATATGACGCTGATGGCACTGCTGACGTTGGTGCTTTCTCTGACGCGGTTTTCCGTGGTTTGATTCAGAAGATGGATGACGCAGACGTTCCTATGGATGGTCGTACTTTCGTTGTGCCACCTTCTTTGCGCAACGCAATCATGGGTGTTGAGCGTTATAACTCTGCTGACTTCGTAGACGGCAAAGGCACTGTTACTGGCAAGATCGGTAACCTATACGGTGTTGACGTTCTTGTATCTAGCAACGTACCTACTCTTGAGACTGGCGTTCGTGGCGCACAGCTTATCCACAAGGACACCAATGTTCTTGCAGAGCAGCAGGGTGTTCGTTCACAGACTCAGTACAAACAGGAGTTCTTGGGAACTTTGTACACTGCTGATACTCTGTACGGCACTCAGGTTATGCGTCCAGAAGCAGGCTTTACCCTAGCAGTCTTAGGCTAAGCAAGTAACAAACTGGGGATTCTTCGGAGTCCCCTTTCTTTTCTTTTGTTTCCGTAGGAGCTACAATGGCTATATTTAGAGGAGATGGAGGTGCTGGAGATTCCAACACAGACTCCACTCTTAACTTAGTTACTGCCCAAGCTGTTATAGCCACTACGAAAGCAAGCGATGCAGCCGCTAGTGCCGTAAGTGCTAGTGACTCAGCTACAAGTGCAACAACATCTAAAGATGCAGCAGCTACCTCAGCTACCAATGCAGCTAACTCTGCACAAGGTGTTGAGAGCGCTGCCACAGCGGCCACAGCAAGTGCTACAGCAGCGTCTACGTCAGAAACTAACGCAGCCACAAGCGCCACAGCGTCAGCTACATCAGCTACAGCTGCTAGTGCCTCTCAGACAGCTTCTAGTGCCTCTGAGAGCAACGCAAGCACATCGGCCACCACTGCCACTACTAAAGCCTCAGAAGCGGCTACAAGCGCATCTAATGCGTCTACAAGCGCTTCTACGGCAACGACCAAAGCATCAGAGGCGGCGACTAGTGCAAGCAATGCCTCAACCTCCGAAAGCAATGCTGCTACGTCAGCCTCTGGTGCATCTACTTCCGCTACAAACGCAGCTAACTCTGCAACAGCATCTGCTGCCTCTGCTAGCGGTGCTGCTACATCTGCTACTAACGCTGCTAACAGTGCTACAGCGGCTGGTACGTCTGAGACTAACGCAGCAACAAGTGCTACAAGTGCTTCTACTAGCGCAACAGCAGCTGCAGCCTCTGAGACAGCAGCAGCGACTAGTGCAACTACAGCCATAACTAAGGCTAGTGAATCTAGTACCTCAGCAGCTAACGCAGCTACAAGCGCATCTACGGCCTCTACACAGGCTACTAATGCAGCCACTAGCGCAACTGCTGCGGCTAACAGTGCTACAGCTGCTTCTACCAGCGAGACTAACGCAGCTACATCAGAGACTAACGCAGCTGGCAGTGCTACATCAGCAGCTAACAGTGCAGCAGCAGCTATAGTAACTCTTTCTAATCTTAACGCAGACAACATGACTACTGGTACACTCAACGGTGGAACTTACTAAAGGTATTTAAACATGGCAACAAAAATTGTAACTAAAAATAGCTCCACAGCTTCGAGCGTACCTACAGCAGCGCAGCTTGTTCAAGGAGAGCTGGCGGTCAACGTAGCGGACAAGCGGCTATATACTGAAGATAACGCAGGTGCTGTTGTTTTGCTGGCTGACGGCACTAAGCTAGATGGCATTGAAGCCTTAGCAGATGTTACAGATGTAACCAACGTCACAGCCGCTGGTGCTTTGATGGACTCAGAGCTTACTAGCATTGCAAGCGTTAAAGCTCTTGACCAAGGCGTAGCTACTACTGATAGCCCTACGTTTGCGGCAATAGACGTTACCGGCACAGCCACGATGGATGGGCTTTTGGTTGAAGGAGAAACAGCAGGTCAAGGGGCTTCTATAGAAGTACACGCAACTACTGCAGAGTTTGGTGATGCTCTTTTAATTGCAAAATCAGATAACGCAAGTGATTCTATTCATGCAGGAGTAAAGATTCAGGGAAGTAACAATCCTTTTTACATCTATCAATCTAACGGCTCGAACACTAATAAGTTAAGGTTTAATTATAATTCGATGTCCGATGCAGGTGGTCAAATGACTATAGCTTCCAACGGAGACATCAGTTTCTACGAGGACACAGGCACAACGGCTAAGTTCTTCTGGGATGCGTCTGCGGAGTCTTTAGCGCTTTCAGGCACTGGCGGTTTAGACATCGCAGGCAACATAGACGTAGATGGCGTTACTCACTTGGACGTTGTGGATATAGATGGCGCTGTGGCTATGGCTAGTACATTGGCTGTGTCGAGTGATGTAGGCTTACATAGCGGCTCTACTCTTTCTATCGGAGGCACTGCAACAAGCTCAACAGCAATAGGTTCACTAGGTAATACGGCAGGTGTGCTCACAATAGATACTGATGGTACTCGATCAATCAACCTCTCCACAGGAGGCACAGTACGGTTGTTTGTTAGTGGCGCAGACGGCTCACTCAGCACCCCAACATTAGGAACCTCCAACGTCCGCTTTGGCGTAAACGCAGGTAACTCCATCATCGCGGATGGTAACTACAATACTCTTGTGGGTGATGAGGCAGGTACTGCTATTACTACTGGTGATGTAAATACATTTGTAGGTTACTCCGCAGGTGCCGCGACTACTACAGGAGGTTCAAACTCGGGTTTTGG
>Ga0208768_1000287_pt1 | contig 35937 bp, 48 predicted proteins | sample AntAceMetag02UK1_FD_184760 | JGI IMG/M metagenome (GOLD analysis project Ga0208768, IMG submission 184760) | Saline lake microbial communities from Ace Lake, Antarctica - Antarctic Ace Lake Metagenome 02UK1 (SPAdes) (version 2) | ecosystem: Environmental > Aquatic > Non-marine Saline and...
TGCCATAAGGCCTCCTCTTTGTTAGTGTTGTTGTATTATATATATAAACATTTTAATGGGATATGCAAGTAAATAATAAGCTAGGATAATATAGGATGAAATTCATTTTAATTTTATACGTATGTAGCATGACCAGTGGCCAGTGTCCGGGATCCAGTTACCTACCTTACGAATTCAATAGTCACTTAGAATGCGCATTAGCAGGGTATCAACAATCCTATAAAGCTCTCAAAGAGCTCAATCCTACAGCAGTTAATGAGGAAAAATTAGTTATTAAATTTGAATGTAGACAATTACCTTTAATTTAGAACGCACTATCCTTAGGGAAAAATTTAATTTTTTTATGAAGCTAGGTTAAAATTAACTAGCTATATCTAAAAGACCTTTTCTTGCATCTTCTACACTTTGATTATTAATCTTAACTTTAAGATCTTTAATCTGTATGTCTATCCACTTCATTTCGGTAGTCACTCTACCCTGTGCTAACGCTTGCGTTGCCCACATGGACTCCAACTGAAGTTTCTCCGATACTAACTTTTGTAGCATTTCGGTTTATCTCCTCGAGGGTTATAAAAAGTAAGTTAGGATTTTCAAATCCGGCCCCTTCTTTTTCTATTACATCTCCTGAGTCAACCTTCTTTACTAAATACTCAAGAGCGGCTTTATCATTATCGGCCTCAAGTGTCTCATCAATATGTATATTGATGTATTTAACTTGGACACGATATAGCTTCATAAAATATTATATAGCATAATTAATATAAATAGCAATATAGTGCTATTCTTTTGCTTCTCCCCATGATCTACCAAGGGCAATATCCACTTTTGAAGGTACTTTAATACCCTCAATAGCATTTTCCATTAATTCTTTCACCTTTTTTATATCTGATTCTTCATTTATAGAAAAACATAATTCATCATGTATCTGTAATAATGGTTTAAACCCTGCTTTGTAGCAATTAATCATAGCTTGTTTTGTCTGATCTGCTGCAGATCCTTGAATTAATCTATTTAAAGCTTTGTAAGTAAAGGCCCGTCTAATATTGTTACCGTAGAAGGCCTTAGCCTCCTCGTAATGCATTGCTTTGTTCATTCCGAAGGTAGATGGCTCCCACATATCAAATCGGCATTTACGTCCCCCTATAGTCCGAATAAACCCATACTTAGAAGCGCTGTTGGTCACCTCAGTTGTCAATCTCTTGACAAAAGGAACTCTCTCACCATACTTTCGAAGTAAGGCTTCTGCTCTATCTTTATCAATACCTAATTCTTTACCTAATTTAGCTTTTCCCATACCATAAAACAAACCTAAATTAATAGTTTTAGCTTGAGTCCTGGTAATGCCCGCCATGTCAGCAACGATTTGATGGAAATCAGCAGATTCATTTTTATAAGCTTCAATAAACTCCGCTGCACCTTCGAATTCAGTATCCACCGATGCAGCGTAGTGAGCAACAAGCCTAGGCTCCTGTTGTGAGTAGTCGAAACTACCCCATTGTTTACCTTCTTCTGGTAAGAACAAACTTCTAATTTTATCTCCATACTCTTTATTACGTGCGGGTATCTGTTGCAAGTTGGGGTTGGAGTATGATAAACGTCCAGACACAGTACCACCTTGGTCAGACCTAAGTTGGTTAATCTCAGAATGAATTCTACCTTTATGGGTATATCTTAAAATTGAGTCTATGAATGTTGAATGAAATTTATTTATTTCTCTTGCTTCTCTTATTAGTTGCGCTATCGGGTTATCACAATTTACTAACCAGTTTTGTGTAAAGCTTGGTTCATCACTTTTCTCTGTCCGTGGGTATTCCACACCCATTCTATCAAAAACTTTTGCAACACTTCTTGCCGCCCAAATATCTACATCCAATGTAGTTTCTTTTTTTATATTTTGTAAAACTTCATTTTCTTTTTTTTTAAATTCTTTTTTTAATTGATGAGCTTTCTCTTCATCAACTCTAATACCTCTACGTCTTGTATCAATTAGTATAGGTAACAACTCCATCTCCATCTCCCACACATCATGCAAACTTTGTTTAGATATTTCTGCTTTAAATCTATCCCATAATCTTAAGGTTAACCCTGCATCTTGTTCTGCGTAAAAACCCACATAACCAGCGGGTAATCTCCACATGTCGGCTTTTGGATCTATCCCCCATTCTTTAGCTTTTTCATTTAAGAAAGTTTCATTTTTAATTTCACCTAAATAATCTTTAGCACAAGCATTTAAACTAAAACTAAATCTATTTTCATTAATCAAAGCTGCGGCAATCATAGTGTCTACAATTTTGCCTTTGATTTCAAATCCATTAACTAATAACCAACCCACATCATAACTTGCATTATGAAATATTTTAGTTGCAGGTAGTTTTAATATGTCTTGCATCCAAGCAGTTGTGATCGCAGAGTCCATGTTACCTCCTGCGTCATGAGCTATAGGAAAGTACCACTGTTGGCCAAGTGCAGCTACTGCGAAACCTACAATGTATCCATCAAATGTTGCCCAACCCGGTCCTTTAGTTTTAATGTTTGGATCTTTAGTTTCTAAGTCAATTGCAATCTCAGTTGCTTTAGATAAATCTGGATACTCCGCTGGACAAACCCAATCAGAGTCGTTGTATATAAAATTTAATTGATGAGTCATTGTATTTTTCTACTTAAGTTTGCATCTTCTATTGATATAGTTCTTTTAAATGGTATGCCTATATCGAACAAGGCACAGTCCGCACAGTAATAATTATGTTCATGTATTATTACTGCAACCCATACATTACAATGTTCACACATAATTAGTTTATTTTTTCTTTTTTCATTTAACATAAACATTTTCCTCCGTTTCTATCCAAACTTTAGCACCACAGCTTAAAGGTTTATCAGGGCTATATATAATTTTACAAGGGCCATCAACAATAACCTCATGACCATAGTCATTTGATTTATAAGTCTTAACAGTAATCACAGGCTCTCTTTCACCTGTTTTTGCATTACGTCTAATAACATGTTGATTAATATGTATGTATTTTTTCATTTATTAACTTTAGTTTTTTTTTTTCACTTAACTTTTCACTTTTTATTAATTGTTGTATGGCAGTAGTATAGGGATTAAAATTATAATCTTTTACACAACCTACTAAAAATATAAATACTATAATTAACTTCATTTAACACTTTTTTTATTATTCCATATATTGTTATTAAATACTTGAATGAGCCTAGATATTTCAACTGTAAATTCTTTACCAAATTTGTTTTTAAATATAACTTTACAGTCATCACCTGGTATTTTATTTCCTTTCCAAATTAATGTTACTTTATCCTTTTCTATCATTTTTTTCTCTTTTTACCTTTAGTATGTCTCCCCATATACCACTCTCCTGGTTCGTAGTCCCATTTTTTACCGTGATGCCCTCGGATATCAGCATAAAGCATTCTTAGTTTAACTATTATTTTTTTTAATCTTCTGATCATAATCTTTTATTTTTTCTTTTTGCTATCTTGCATTTTTCTAATTTCTAAATCACAATAATGTTTAATTTTTTGTAAATCTTCAATACCATTTTTATATGGGTATCTCAAAACATATTTTATGACATTACCTTGAAAAAAAGTAAGTTCATTTTTAGAAATGAATTCATAGGGTTGTATTAAATAATGTTGATAATGATTTCCTCCAATTTGTGTATCTTCTGGAAAAGTTTCATCAAACATGGTTTTATCTGACATAGTTAGCCTCATATTGTTTGTAATATTTTCCTAATGGAAAATTATATTGATGATAGGTACCCAACAGATGGAGTGTGCTTTTAGATCTAGTGGCACCTGTATACCAAACCCTAAGTTCTTTTACTTTATCTGCTAAATTTTTTTTATCGAAGTGTGATGGAAAATTACATTTGCTCGCCAGGACAACGTTATCTGCTTCACCACCTTTAACTTGATGTATTGTGTCTATGATTATTTTTGGGGGTTGATTAAGATCTACACCTTCACTCATAAGTTTTTGAAAATATTGTTTATCCTTATCTTTAAATTTTCTCTTAAATACTTGATTCCACAGACCTTTTTGATCTCTCATACCACACCTTAAATGTAATTCATCAAAAGTAAAGACTTGGTTCGGGTGTGCAAAACTCCATTTTTTACTGTCCGTTGACCGGTATCCGTGGTCAATGTTTAACAAAAACTCATACATGGTTACAGCTTCTTCTCTAGTAATACTTCCACCTTCACATATCTTCTCCCAATAATTAATTGCTGAGAATTGATTCGGATCAAATGATTTATTATTTTTTTGATCTTGATAATATAATCCTAGGTTTCTGGCCTCCTGTTGGAGCTCTCTTTTTACATCATTAATTCTAGCTAACACCATCCAACTTCCTTTCATAGTCCAAGGAACTTTTTTTAATCCATTCCATCTATAAATAGCACCTTCTTTACCATTAGAATAAAACTCTTTAGGTATACGATTATCACCCATAGAATTTAATAAACCTTTAGAAAAAAAATGTATGTCTTTATTTAATCTTACACTTCTCTTTAACACTAATGATTTACCTGGAAAGGTTTGAAATAAGTTTACATCAGCACCATTCCATTCATAAATAGCTTGGTCATCATCACCTGCAATATAAACTCTTTCAACTGCACCTGCCATTTTGACTACCATATCCCACTGCAGGGGGGTTAGATCCTGAGCTTCATCAACCATTAAAACTTTAAACGGAACTACAAGTCCATCATCAATAAACTTTTTTACCATGTCTGTGAAATCTAATCTGTCCGCTGTTCGGTGTCCGTCATCCGTTTCAATAACCTTAAACTCTTCGTAACCTGCTATAATAGATTTAAACTGCTGCAGTCTTACTGCTTTTCTTGGTTGCTGTTTATACAACGACACAGGATCTACCTTCATGTTTCTTGCTCTATCATAAATTTGTAAGGACCAATTGTTATATACTTTTTGATCATCCCAAGTATCTTTGTAACCAACCTTCACTGTTCCGTACTGAGTGTGAAATGTTAGTAGATCTGCTTTAGGATCTAAAACGGGAATTTCAGCGAACTGTTGTCGGGCCAGAGAATGTAGTGTTCTAAAATATGAGAAAGCATCTTCGTCATAACCTTTAAACTTTTGTCTAACTCTTGCAACACATTCATTTACAGCTTTGTTAGTAAAAGATACGTAACAAATTTCGTCTGGAGAATAACCTTTCTCCAGATACCTTTTAACTCTTTTAAGTAAATTCTCTGTTTTTCCTGTTCCTGGTGGTCCAAAAATTTTAATTGTCTTCCCACGCAGCTGTTGCTTTAGTAAATTTGACATCTTTGTTTTTATGCTCCGTTTGTTTTGGTAAAACTACAACCCAATGTCTAGTTTGTATTCCCTTGAACTTAGCTTTAGGTAAAGCTTTTCCTTGCTCAAGAAACCTAGTACATTCTTTTTCGTTCCAGTTATAACCCATTTTTTTCATAAAAGATCTGAACGTTTCAAGTTTAAATCTCATCTCATCTTCATCTTTCCAAATATTCCCAGAATCTATTTGATCAAATTCTGTAGTGTCTTCAATATCTTCAATGAATTTTGTCATTCTAGAGTTAAACACATCTTCCTGCTCTTCTCCTGCATTAAACCCTTCCATGTCTTGTTTGTTATTTATTAATTCCTCTAACCAATCTCTGTATGGATCTGGATCTCTTTTACTTGGTTTAAGTGATCTCCAAACAATATCGTAGTTAAGTAATTGTTCACCCAACAACTGCTGTTGGTATAATTGTTTTGTACTAAGTCTAATTGATTTACCTTGAATAGGTAAAATCCAATAAGGTTCTGGATAAGAATTTACTTTTAAAAGCTTACCAACCTCAGGCAAAACTTCATTGTTACCAATCCCATGTTTACGTTTTAAACACGTGCTTGACGCACAATGCATTCTTGCAATAGAAGTTTTACACTTATAGGCATATTCTTTATTCTCAACACCCTTAAAAATATTATTTAATTCTTGTGGATGTAAAGGTTCTGAACAAACCTTAGTCATTAAATTTCTAGTCCAATCCTCATACATAATTGGATCTGGGTTTATTTTTTTAGCTAACACAGCAACGTTAAACATTGCATCATTACGACCTTCACCTTTTTGAACTTTGTTTTTCATAAAGTTTACAACACAAGGTGGAAATTCTTTAGTCTCATCATCTTGAAATATTTTAAGCTTATGAAACTCTTTAGGATTTAATCTATACTCAGAAACAAACTTATATAAGTTTTCTAACTTAATTGAATTACCATCATTATCCATAGCAACTCTAGTTGTCATCTTAGCCTTTTGGTATGGCAGATTTACAAAGTTACCTTTTCTTTTTTTATTCCAATCTTCCGGTGTCAGGTCTACTTCATCCTGTGCCGGATAAATATCTGTTGTTGTATCATTAACACCAAGATCTGATGCTAGTTCAATTAATTTTTTTCGCATTGAAGATGCAGGAATTACACCATCAATAAATAAAACTAAATGGAGTCCGTTGGATTTTGATCTGAATGGGATAAGTGGGTATTTTCTTTTTCTGATGACCGATATAACTTCCTTATGTTGTATGTTATAACGATCAATATCGATGACACCCCAACTGCATGTATTATCATCTCGAATGGGAACTGATCCATAGTATTTTTCTCCTTTTAAATGTTGTAACCAATCTTCCCTGGTCATAGGCCTAGGCTCAACCCAATGTTTAAATTCTTGCTTACCATCTCGACCTCTTGTTTGGCCCAATGGTTTTGAAGCACCAAAATATGTAATAGAACCCTGGAAGAGTTCTACAAACTCCTCCAGGGTGTTGTCAAGTATGTCCATACTAGAATGGTGATTTTTCTACTTGCTGTTCTTCTTTACCGTGGTTAACTCTGATAGAACCTTTTTTGCATGATTCGTAAAAATCATGAGCTCCTTTGAGTGTGTCTTCGCTCTTCACTGTACCTATATGCTCAATCTCCCAACCATACCAAGAACCTAAATTGTTTTTCTCTAAAACAGTTTTAAGTGTGTACAATTGAGTAAAGGGCGCAGGTCTGAAAAAACCTGTACCATCTTTCTTTTTTTGTCTCAAAGACATCATCATTGAATTCCATTTTTTGGATTTCTTTCTTTGAGTAGATTTCATAGTAATCAGAGCAGTAGAAGATTTTTCTGGTTCCACTATTGTTACATAATGAGAAGCAGTTTCTTCTATGTAGTTACCATTTTCAAGTCTATCCTTGCCTTTTTCATCTCTTGTCGTCTTAGACATGATATCTGAATCAGCTGGATAAACATTTACTGGAGCAACAGAACCTTTATCTCTATCTCTCCATTCGATGTACTCTAATTTATAGAAACAAGGGATAACTTTCATTCCCTCAGCGCCATTATAAAGTTCATCGGTTACGGTGTTATAGATCATTCCAGGTCTTGCATCAGCTATAAACTGACTATCTCCTTGTGTTACTTGAGGAGATAATTGTCCCAGAACTTTTAGAAATGGTAATGCTAGACTCTTTGAATCTACATTATCAAATCCTTCGTCTGCAAATGACTCAATATTAATGTTGTTAGTCACTGCACCTGCTTCTTTTTTAACCGCTACTTGGCTTTGTTGTTCGTCTTTTACTATCATATTATTACCTATTATTTAGTTGTTATTTTCGTTTTATTTGCGATGTACACACCAAACAAATCAAAAGGTAGTTCTTTACCACCTTCAACTTGCTCTTTAACAAAAGCCTTTAAAGTCATAGGTTCAACTTTTTCTTTTTTACTATAGTTGAATCCATGATCCTCACAGACCTTTATTAATTCAGAGACTTGGTTGTCTTGTCCTCTATTGAATGATGCAGTAACGGTGTTCTTAATAATATCTTCGAACCCTTTACCTCTCAACCAACTGAAGGCTTCCTCAACACGTGACTCAGGAATTTTTGCTGCATAGAATGGTTTAACCTCTACGGTAGAACCATCACTTAACTTCAACAAAGATACACCTGCTTCCTGCATCATCTCTGGAATTATTCTCTCTTCTAATTCTCTAGCTTTATGCTTTAAAAGAGAAATTCTTTCTTCTTCATTTTCTATGGTTTTTTTTAACTTATTATAGTCATTACATTTATCGGTAATTGACTTAACACTATCTTGACTAATGTCTATATTAGACATCTTTTCTATATCTAAATGTTCCATATTTCCTCCTGTTGTAGCATATAAATTATTAATTTGATCTTTGCAAGAAAAAAATATAAAAAGTTTTCAAGATGTGGAAATACCCTTATAAGACCAAACCGTACGAGCATCAACGGAATGCTTTAAACGAATCAGCTGAAAAAAATAACTGGGCTTATTTTATGGAAATGGGTACAGGTAAAACAAAAGTAACTATTGATAATATTGCTTTTTTATATTTACAAAGAAGAATTACATCTGTTTTAATTATTGCACCTAAATCTGTTTATACTAATTGGGAAAGTGAAATAGAAATCCACATGCCTGATGTATTAAAACACAATATATTTAAATGGAATTTAGATAAACCAAAAGATTTCCATAAAATGAACGAATCAAAAGATCTAAAAATCTTTTTAATTAACGTAGAAGCTTTATCAACCAAGAGAGGTTTTGAAGCTTGCGCAGACTATCTTAAAAAAAATAAATTAAATTTTGTAGTGCTGGATGAATCAACCACAATAAAAAACCGATCAGCAAAAAGAACAAAAAACATTTTAGGATTAGGAAACCTATCCCATATAAAGCGTATACTAACAGGATCCCCAATAACAAAATCTCCATTAGATCTATTTACACAATGTGCGTTCTTAAGTCCAGAATTATTAGGTTTCAGTAGTTACTTAGCTTTTAGAAATAGATATGCTGAAATGACAGATATTCCAGTAGGTTCAGGTAGGTTTATTTCAGTACCTAAATACTACAAAAAATTAGAAGAGTTAGAAGAAAAAATGAAAACTTTTGCTACCAGAATACGTAAAGATCAGTGCTTAGATCTTAAACCAAAAGTAAGGTTAAAAAGATATATAGAACTTGATGGGGAAGGTAAAAAAATATATGAAAGATTAAAACATCATGCCTTAGCTATTGTTGGGGACAGTACCGTATCTTTCTCTAATAAATTAACAGAGATTATCAAACTACACCAGGTGTGTAATGGTTTTACAAAAAATGATGATGGTGTTGTACTACAATTACATAAATCAAAATTAAATGCATTAGATGAAATCTTAGAAGAAACTGATGGCAAAATAATTATATGGGCAAACTATTTATACAACATTCATGAGATAAAAGATTTTCTTATAGATAAGTATGGTCCAGAATCTACAGTATGTATTTTTGGAGAAGTCAGCGTAGAAGATAGAAAGAAAGCTGTGGAGAGAATACAAACAGATCCCAAGACAAGATTCCTAGTAGGTAATCCAACAACAGGGGGTTTTGGTTTAACTCTCACTGCCTGTAATACAGTTGTCTATTATTCTAATAATTATAACTTAGAAGTCCGAATGCAATCAGAAGACCGTGCTCATAGAATGGGCCAAAAAGGTACTGTTGTTTACATTGACATTGTAGCAAAAGGTACATTGGATGAAGCTATCATGAAATCTTTAACCAGTAAAGGAAAGCTTGCCGCTAAAACTTTGGGTGAAGAAAAACTTATGAGTTGGTTATTATAATTATTGTATTGATAATTTATTAAACTGCTCCACTCTTTCTAAAAATTTATCTCCGTATTCTTTTAAATCAGCTTCGTTCATTTTAAATTCTTGATATTGAAGAGCTCTCGTACAGATGGATATTACACCTTGTTCTATAGGTCCATAATTTTTAGTATGTGCTAAATAATAGGCTCCAAGTTGATACTTATAATCATCTACCCATTCTTCTTTTTTAGGTTTATTAGATTGTTTCCAGTCTACAATACTTGGCTTTCCGTAAGCTACACACGATAAGTCTGCAGTACCTGCAAATTTATTTTCATACTCTAAACTTATTTCATTACCCCATACCTCATCTATTTTAATATTATCTAAAATTGTTTTAGCCATCATTCTAGGTTTATTACCTTCTTCAGTGGCGTTGTAATAACCTTGTCCTGTTAAATGATATTCAAGAACCTGGTGCATCTCTGTTCCGATTGTTGAAGCTTGTCTCATTATTCTATCGGCCTCCGCATCTCCTATTTTTCTTCGCCAATTATCTAAAAAACGTTTGTCTTTGGTTGCACTAAGTATAGTTGTTACACTTGGGACTTTAATATTATCTACTAAATATTTACGTCCTGTTGTATCTGAAAATCTATTGTAATGTTTGTACGGGTATTTTTTAATTAATTTCATTCAGTAACATTACTGAACCATATTTAAAAGTAAAGCAATAATTATCCCTAATGCTCCACCTACTATCATTTTTTCTAACCTAAAAATTCTTTCTTTAACTTCTTTAATTTGTTCGAATGTTTGTTTTTGCATAAGTCTACACAACTTTTCATGAGATTCAATTTTAGTTAATGCTGAATCTTTTCTAGGCATTATACTTGGCTCTCTCTTCTTTGCGCTGCTGCAATACTTGTGGTATCATTTGGAAACATTGCTGCAATATCTTGTGAAGACACTTGTCCGGTGTTCGGTGGCGCTGGTGCTTGAGGCGCTTGAGCTACAGGGTTTTCAAGTTGTAAGTCATCCATAATCATTGTTCTTTCTTCTGCTTCAATTGGAGCTTCTTCAGTATCAACCATAGCCTCACTATTAGTAGCTGTTTGTAAAAATTGTACTGCGTTGTTGTCTGTTTGTAAGTCTCCAGAACTACCTGAGAAATCTTGTGCAAACATAATTTCGTAGTTTTGTTTAGGTATTGTTTTTTCATCATAAATAGGTGCTGGAACTAATGCATCTAGTTGCCCCATTCTTTCAGTAATCTCTTCTGGTGTTACAGTTTTAGGATTTACTCTAGGTATATCCGCATCACTTTCATTTAAATAATTAACGAGTCTTGCGAATGCTTCTCTTTTTTGAGTAAGGCCTAGTCTACCAACAACTCCTGGCGATTTTAAAATATTCGCTGCTGTTTGTATATCTCTACCTTTAAAGTAACGTCTTCCTATACCAAGAACTCCTGGCACTCCGTTACCAACTTTTTGACCCATTAATAATTTAATTTGTTCGTCAGGATTAAGTGCATCATTAAAAGCTCTCATAGCTATTGGATCTGTAAGTATTTGACCTGCACGTCTACCAAGTAATATAAATAACGCTGGTGCAAATGGGTTAACTGCAGCAGAACCCCCAAGAACTAAAGCTCCTGTTAAAGAACCTAAACCGCCTAACTGTAATCTTCTTTGCATAAAAGTAGAAGTGTCTGCGATTGGAGTATCTGATATTGCCTTCATATATGTTAAAAACTTTTCAAATTCTTTTGCCTGTCCTCTACCACCAAGAATAGCTATCATTTTTTCTTTTGCTACATCATCAGTAGCATCACTTATTCCAAGTTCTCTCATAAATTTATTTATATTAAAACTTGATGTATCTTTTGGACTAAATCTAATCTTAGATGCATCAAAAATATTATTACCAAGCTTTACCTTATCAATACTAAAATCTAAAACTTGATCTGTTCCGGTTCCTTTTTGAACCATTGATTCCATGACATCTACAGTACCATTTATACCCGCTCTCACAGTAGACTCATTCATAATTTCGTCAATCATTGTTCTACCTGCGGGAGATGAAGCTGAATCAAAACCTTTATAGAATGAATTAAACATCCATCTTGCTTTTGAAGCATTATATAATGCTTCTCCACCACCTTTAGTAACTCCTATTGCTTTACCTGTTTTTTTAGAAGTTATTTTATCAGCACCCAGTAATTGTCTAAATTGTGTTATGGCTGTTGAATCACCACGTGTAAATACATCGTTTGCTAAATCATTAAAAAATCTCTGTGATTTTTTCTTTTCCATTCCACCAATACCTGCCAAAGCTTTGTTTGTGAATGTAGTTGCATTGTACTCTTTAAATATTTTTGTAGCATTTGCTCTTTGATAAAAGTTCATTAAAGTTGAGAAAGTATCGTTTGCACCATATAATTTATCTCTTAAACCTTCTGCTGTTTTAATTCTGAACGCCATGTCTGCTTCTGCTGCAGCAGGATTTGATTTTTTTAATGTTTCATAAGCTGCTTTAACTGCGTCATCTTTTAAAAAAGTTTCTTTTGTAAGATTTCCACCAAATGAGTTAAGATCATTTTCAAGAGCTTCTCTTATAGACCACAAAGTAGGTCTAATATTGTCGTAGTTTGTTTCTCCTATTGCTCTGTTTAATGTTTCCATCATTCCTTTGTATTGTTTTGGTGTCACAAAGTCGTCAATCTTGTTCATGTATCTAAAGAATAATGCTAAGGGATCTCCTGTGCCTTGTAATTTTTCTAAGGCTTTCATGTCAATATTACCCATAGTGTCTTCTGCATATCCTCTTAATCCTGGATATTTCATAGAAAGTTCATCTACATAATTTTTAGCCATAAATTTTACATGGCCTGTAGGAATAACTTTTGGGTTACCAATTGTATCTGCTAAAGTATCGAAAGCTTTGTAACTCGCATTAATTAAATTACTATTTTGTTTAAATGCTTCGTCAGCTTGTTTCCAAACAGTTGCTGATAACATACCTGTTTTAATAAGTGGACCGTATTTTAATACTTCATTGTTTAAATAATTTCTACCCGCTGCTTGTTCAGCACCTTGTAAAGCTTCTTTACCAATACCATTAATAAAAGGCATAATACCAAGTACCTTAAAATACTTAGCAGCAAAACCACCAAGAAGACCCGTACCTTCTTGTGCAGTCATTATCATCGGAAGGGGTAAACCTTTGTCTCTTGCTATGTTAACTAATTCTTTTGCATTTTTTGATTTAGCACCAATCATAAGTCTTCCAACTTTACCTAAACCTTTTGTAATAAAAGGTGTCAGTGTTGCGGCACCAGCGTTCCAAGCCAAAGCTGTAAACATAGAATCAGCAGCGTTAGCCATCATATCTGTATTAACTTCTTTTGGACTCATATTTTCCATGTCAGAAGCTATTGCATCCATAGCAGCAACCCCAACAGTTTCATTTAACATATCGTAAGTAACCGAACCTGCACCTGCTCCTGCAGTACCTCCTAATACAGAATAAACTTCTGCTCTTCCCAGTGGACTAGCTAATACTCTACCAATAGTTGGGTCTGCTACTTTAGCAAGTAATTTTGTAAGGCCACCTAGTAATTTAAATCTTCCCGGTAGTTTTGCAGTTAGTTTATCTGAAAAGTTGCTAAACATTTTAGTTCTAGCAAACAAACCTGTTGATTTATCTCCAGGCACTTTTGATTTAGCTGCACTAAATATTTTTTTTCTCATCATAACATAAGGTGTGATTGATCCTATAAGATCACCTGCAAGGACTGCTTCTGATCTACCATCTAATGAGCTTCCTGTTTGTTGTAATCTTACACCAATAGGATTTTTAACTGCTTCATCCATAGTAGCTACATCTCTTGCAGCACTTCCTCTTTCCATTTGTAATTGATTCATTGAAGGACCTGTAATTAGACCTCTTTTAATAGCTTCATCTACTGCTTGTTTTTGTTGTCTATTTAACTTACTTGGATCAAAAGTATTATTATTAATTTGATCTTGAATTTCTTTTATTGAAGCCATTATTCTACTCCTTCAAGTATGTTTTCTATTTCTTCGATACTTAAATCTTCTGAAAGTTGCTGCACAACTCCACCTGTATTTTCAAAAGGCGTGAAGTTTTTAAGTTGTCTTAAATTTGATAATGTAGATTCTAGTCCACCTGCAACTGTGTATAAAGTTTCTTGTGTTCTAATATTACTTTCTAACTGTCTAGCAATTGCACCAATAGATGCTTTAACATCTAAAGAAGATCTACCAAGTGAGAATATATTTACAATTTTTTGTGCATTATCTACATCTCTTTGAGTTAGACGATCTTGATCTTTAAAAGAATTAGCTAATGCATATACTAAAGATACTTCTTGTACTGCAAGTTGTTCTTGTTCGTCTCTACTTAAGCCAGATAATCTTCCTGTTTTTGTAAATCTTGCTTTAGCTTGTTCGATTAAACTTTTTTTATCAATTAAAGCTAATGCTTTTTTCTTACCTTTTTCATCTAAAGATAAATCATTTTCAATTAAAAGTTTTTCTTCCTTAAATAATTGTTCAGCTTTAGCGTCTGCATTTTCAAAATTAGATATTTCAAATCCAAAAACTTCTTGTGCAACACCTGTTAATCTTCTAGTAAATTGATCAATAGATAATGCGGCACCGGCTTTAACTTGTTCTCCACTTAAATCTCTTTGACTTAATGTTTTTAATACATCTCTTGTAATAGATAGTGCGGTGTATTTATTTCCAAGAGTGTCGTGATATTTAATTAAATCTTTACCTATTGTTTTTTGTTCTTTAAATTGTTCAAAACTACCAATTACATTTCCTTGACTGTCTTGTATTGGTCCTCCTTGTGGTACGGGAGTATACTGTTCCATACCGTTAGCATCTAATCCTGCGGGCAAACCAACAGTTCCGTTTTTATACATTATACCAGTGTAATTTCTTAATCTTCCATCAGCACCTCTAACTTGAATAATTCCATATTGATCAATTTCAGGTGGTTTTCTACCTTCCGCCTCTGCTATGGCTGCATCATTTAAAAATTTCATATGATCTACTGCAGCGTTAAGTGATGCTTCTCTATTTCGAGCTCTAAGCTCACCTTCTTTTAGTTTTATTGTTGCATAGTTATTTACTGCAGGACCTATTGCTTGACCAAATACTTCCATGGCTCCGCCAATACCAGCTTTCGCTGTAGTTCCTGTTAATAATCCTGAAGCAAGATTAGCTAAGAATACTAAATTAGCTTGTGATCCTTCTCCTTTAAATACTTCTTCTTGATATTTTTTAGCAAGTGCTATTGTTTTATTAAATTCTGTATCTGTTGAAGGGCCACCTAATGCAATTTCATTATTTCCTTGAGCCGTGCTTTCGGCTTTTTGTGCTTTCTTTTCTGGAGCAGTTAATAAAGCTTCCGCTTCTCTTCTTTGTCTATCTTCAGCTAAAGTATTTGTGTAATTTGTAATTTCATCATTGCCTGGAGGAGGCGGTGTTCCACCTGTTAATGTGTTTTCTTGTATGTTACTTAAATCAGCTACGTCATTATCGTTAGCATTTTGTAACAACTCATCACCTTCAGCTTTTAATTCTTTTGATTTATTTGTAAATCCGGGTCCGCTTACTCTTCCCGAACCTATATTCTTATTTACAATTCTTTTATCTTCCTCAACTTTTTCTTCTATAGTTTTTGGTCTAACATTACCAAATAATTCTTGATCTGAAACATTCATATAATCAAAGGCACTGTTTCTTTGTTGTGTCTCAAAAGCTTTTCTTTCTTGAGGACTCATAGCATTAATTCTTGCTCTTTCTTTTTTACCAGCTTTATATAATTCATTTGCACCAGCCACAGTTCCTACGATAGCAGCGCTTGGTAACATACCTAAACCCATTGCAGCAGGCAACATCCTTGATGCCATATAACTTCCCCCTAATCCAAATCCCATTTGTCCTACTCCACTTTCAATACCTAAACCTTGTGCAACTTTATCGCCTGCATAATAACCACCAAGTAAGGCAGGATTTAAAGCCCCTCTTCCTAAACTTTTTATTCCTCTTACTGGGCTACTCACTTTCATTCTTTCCATAAATGTAGGTGGTTTTCTAATAGCTGGAACTGGTGCTGCAGCATATGGTGATCCAACCATAATACCAACGTTCGCATTAATAGTTTTAAGCACACCTTGTCTAAGTGCTTCTTTTCTAAACATAGGTCTGTTTAAAACTTTATTTAGTGACATTTAAAGTCCCGCTGGTTTATTAACACCTTGGTAAGCTGCGAATGCTCCTATACCTGTACCTACTGCTTGTGCGAAGGGGCTAGTAGAAGGTTGTGTTCCCATTGTCACTTGTGAAGATGATTTAGGCCCTGCAGCATATAAGTTAGACAAGAATTCCGCTCTTTGGTAAGGTTCGTATTGTTGTTGTAATGTTGATTGTCTTTGTGCATCCAAGGCTTGTTGAGCTAATTGTCTTTGAACTCCACCCGAAGCCATTAATTGATTAATATCACCTTGAGCCATTTGTTGTTGCCCCATACCCATTTGACCTAATTGTTGGCCAGCCATTAAACCTGTTTGTTGTTGGTTTTGAGCTGCTCCTAATGCAGTATTAAATCCTTGTTGTTGAGCTTGTCCCATAGCATTTAAAGCTCTTCCTTGTAATTCTGCTTGTTGAACACCTTCTCTACCACCACCAAAAGCTCCTGCATTAACTGCGTTAGCCGATATTTGATTTCCTTGAATTTGTGCTTGTCTTCCAATTTCATCAGTAACGTAATTTTGATAGGGGTTTAAATATTGATTAATTTGTTGAGCACCAACAGGAGCGGCTGAAGCATTAATTTGATTAATACCTTGCTGAACAGTTCCGGCACCAATGCCAGTTTGTCCTGCTAAAGTCATTCCTTGTTGTTCTAAAGCACCTAGTCCCGCTGTTTGATATTGAGGTAAAGTTATAGGATTTTGTGCGACTTGTCTCGCCATATCCATTAACTCTAGTTTTCGCTCTTCAATACCCGGTGCTTCTCTTATAAATTGTGTTTGAGAACTTGGTGCTGCTGCTGGTTGACTACCTCCGCCTCCTCCTCCTCCTCCAAAAAAACTCATATTTTTATCCTATCCATTTTTCTAGTTGAACATGTTTCTTTTTCCATCCCCATTTTTTGGAAACTTTTTCCCAACCGGGTCTGGCCATTATACTCATTCTTTTACATTTATTAACCGTTGCAAAATCTGTAACGAATTTAATTAAATTATCTTCCCATAATTCTCTTCTTTTTCCTGTACAAATTACTATTTCGTATTGGTTATAATTTGGCATAATACCAATTCTACCAACACAAATTCCAAAAACTTTATTTTCTTTAAACTCATCTGATCCAAACATAACCCAACATTGCATCATGTCTTTTTTTAATTCCTTAAGAACCCAAGCAGAATCTGCATACTTACCGGAAAATACTAAAGCTTCTGCTACCATAAATTCGGCTAATGGCCAAAACTTTTCAATATCCTTAGGCTCTAAAGGTAAGATACTTACTAAAGGTTTAATTTGCTTTTTCTTTACCGAGGCCATTTCTATCCTTTAATAAATCAAATACACGTTTATATCTTTTTTGTTGTTCATAGAAATATTGGGCACCTTTTTCTCTCATATCTTTCATACTGTTTGGATTTCCTCCAGCTATGATTCCAGCACCTAACACTCCATCTGCTCTTGTTACAAACTCTCCATCCGCTAATTGAGCTAACATTGTATCCTCGTCCTTATCTCCTACGCCTTCTCCGTCTTCTACATAACCAGATGCTCTAACATAATTATTAGAATCATTTTCGTCATGTGAAACTTTTGATGGTAAATAATTTATACCACCTTCATTAAATTTTTGAATATTTGCTATCCCACCTATTCTTAATCTTTGAACATTTACTGAGTAGGGACCCATTCTCGGATCATCTCTACCTGCTTCTTCCGGAGAATAAATTTTTTCGTATGCTTTTTCTTGTCCGGTGTCCGGGTCTATATATGTATATTGAGGTCTATTTTCTTTCATGTCTAAATAATTCATATTGTATCCAGGCATATAAACATCTGTTGGTTGTGGATCAAAAGCACCACCTAAATAAGTTCCTGCAGCGATTGCAGCTGAAACTTTTCCTGCGCTATATTTGCCATCAGTTTTTAAAATATCCATTAAACCTCCACCACTAGTTCCTTGCTCAATATAATTTGGATTTGGAATCATGTTTCCTCTTTTATCCGCACCTAAGAATTTAGACATAGTACTAGGGTCTTGCGCACCACGCAGACTACTTATTCCAGGAAGGTTACCAAAGGTAGGTACAAAATTAGCTGAAGCTGCGTTTCCAAACCCAGCACCTTTTGCAAAACCGCCTACTTGTCCTAAATTATAACCAGCATAAGCACCTGTAGCACCTGCAAATAATCTTTGTAATCCAGAAGCTCCTGAATTTTTTGCATTTTTATAACCTTTATAACCACCGTAGGCTGCTAATGCGTAAGGTAAAAATTGTAACATTTATATAAATTCTCCTTTTAAGATCTAAGTATTGAATAATACCATTTTACTCAGCCGGTTTCAACTCATCGGCAAAACAACCTTCGTATTGGTGTTCCCCCACATGGATGATTGTATCATTGACATAAGCATAGCATTTACCACCTATGTCTTTCCAACGTTTGCAAAAGGCAAAATCCTCCCCCATATAAGTCTTAGTTACAGGGTCGTGTAAAGTATCAAAGAAGTTCCATAAATTAGGTCTATCTACGTACTCCCCGTTTATAACAGTCTTTTGAATAATGTTTTTATCAGGGTAAGCTTTAATCATTTTGTCAAATACAACTCTTTTAATCATCATACATCCTGTAGGACTATGAGTTACTTCCATAACCCCCTTATCAATTTGTATGTTTTGGTAGTTCTCTACTCTCATAGGGTAAGTATTCAACCATTTTTTTAAGTCCGAAGACTGTTCAATTTTTCCTTCTTGTATCTTTTTATATAGTTTATCCCACATCATTGTTTTAAGAGGATAGGGTATTGATAAAACTTCTTTATCTTTTTTAAGCATTTCCATTATAGAATCTGCCTTAAAATAAATATCTGAATCAATAAATAATAAATGAGTAAAATCAGATTCTAAGAAACCTGCTACACATAAGTTTCTTCCTTGTGTAACTAAAGATGATTTAACTAAAGAAAAAGTAATTTTTATTTTATTTTTAATACAAAGTTGTTGTAGCTCTAGTAAAGCTTGTGTGTAATGAATAGAGCACTCACTGTGTACTGGTGTTGCAACCATTATAGAATATTCAGATTGTCCGGTGTCCGGTTTCCACATCGGGACAACCGATTTTTGGAGAGGTTGTGAACTTATTTTTATTTCTTTTAGTGTTTGGTAAGTATTTTTATTTACTGTTTCTTTCACTAATGGCTCCTTTCAAAAAACTAGACCATTCCATTCCTTTTTTTTCCCAATTATAAAATCTTTTATAAAACTTTTGTTGTTCCTCTAAATGATTTTGTATAAAATCTTCATGTAGATAACTTGCTGCAACTTCAATAGCTGCTGCTGTATCTCTAGCCATAATTTCGTAATTAATAGAATAATTAACGTATACCGGCCATTCGGCGCATGTCTCGTATAAAGCACCGAAGTTATTTGTTATAACATGTACACCGGATGCTAATGCTTCAAGAGCTGATGCACATGAAGTTTCTTCAAAGGTACTTGGATACACAAACATATTATAATTAGGCATCATCTCTTTAATAAATTCATTTGGTTTATATCCAATATAATTTACGTTATGTAATTTTTTAGCTTGTTCATACAGAGGTTTAAATTGTTCATCATTAGCTTTTTTAAACTCATCGCCATAGACTTGAGTTGAACTATAGACATCTAGTATAATATTAGGGTTTTTTACTTCTTGCATTGCACGTAACAATACATTTAAACCCCTCCAGGGCGTGCAGTGATGAATTAATTTTATAGGCTCACCTTTTTTATAAATTTTTCTTATTGGAAAATTTTCAACACCGTTTTTAATAACTACAGATCTATCTGTGGGGATATCAAAGAAGTATCTAAACTTTTCATAGTTCCAATGACTATTAAATACATACCAATCATATTCACTATGTCTAGATTTATTACCAAAGAAAGCTTGTAGGTTGGGTTGATCCCAAGAATTTTTTTGCCAAAGTATATTTACTTTATTAGGATCTAGTGGAACTTTACCTGGAATAGAAGTGCAGATCTGTACTTGATTTAATAACTCTTTTGAAACATGTTTGTGTAACATCTCCATTTGCAGTTCGGTCGCACCTCTAGGATTCATTTATTATATATATTTCTTTTTTATTAAATAACTTTAATTCGTTTTTACTAACATTAAATTGATAATGAGGCAATACTCCAAATTCTTTTTTATTATCATTAAAAACTTGTCTTATTATTTTACTTGCTCCATATTCTTTGTAGTTATTTTTATCTATATCTTCATATAGGCTATTTTGTATTAACTTATTAATAAATATATTAAGGTAATTGTTGTTGCTTTGACAAGCAATTAAAGAATCATCTATAGATAAGCGATCTTCCTGATATTTTTCTAGTATAGAAATTTTTTGATCTTGTAGTTTTTCGTAGAAGTTTTTGTTTATATTTAAGTTCTTATTTATAAATATTCCACCATACCTATGTAGTATTTTAAATTTTAAAAAGTCTTGTTTTAAAAACGGATTAATATTTTCAAGATATTTAATTGATTCCGTATAATCTTTTTCTATTACTTTAACGGTTTCTTTTTCTGTCCAATGCATAAACACAAAGCCATCAAACAATGGTTTACATTTTATTTCATCAAAACTATGAATTATTTTATCTATCATTTTCCCAACATCCAGTGCCTATATGCTGACACGGTATTTTATAGTTAATTTTTTTACACTCTTCTCTTGTTAAATTATAAGGATCTCTTGGTAATACATTAAAATCATTAGGGTATTTTTTTAAATAACGTGTAAAAAAAGTATTAGAGGTAATCTTCATTACTTTAGTATATGTATTAGCATCTTTGTAACGTCCTTTAGCATAAAAGTTTTGTTTACATTCTTCTAAAACCCTTAACCAGATCTTGTCTTTTGGTGGTGAAGCTAACAGATTATTTTGTACATACTCATCAGGTCTTTTAAAATTATACATACCTTCTAAAATTGTAGGCTTATCATCTTTAATTTTATTATAAATATTTTCGTACATTATAAAATCTAAATCAAAATAAATACCTCCATATAAATACATAAGTATTTTTCTAAAAAAATCACAAGGCGTTATACTTGGTAACTCTCTAACCATTTCACTATACTGTGGAAATTCTTTATCTATCGTAGGGTAAATATCACTATTATGCCATAGTTTAATCTCAAAACCTTTGTATACTTCTTTAGCTAGCCGGTGTCCTTCAACCCATATATAAGGCCAAGCGTCTTCATTGTCTGGACCCATTTGATGTACAATTTTTGGTATCATTTTTTTAATGTCGTGTTTCCTATTACTAATTGATCTAGTTCTGAATTTTTTAATAATGCAATTGCGTCTCCTGGTTTACCAGCAATAGGCTTACCATTATCATTTAATGAAGTATTTAATAACATAGGTATACCAGTTAATTTTTTAAACTCAGATATAAGAGAATAGTAAAGTTTCAATTCTGGTTTAACAGTTTGTATCCTACTTGTATTGTCGATATGTGATATAGGTTCAAATACTTTATCTTTAAATTTTACACTGTATTTCATAAAATCACTATCGCCTTCCCAATCAAAATAGTCTTTAGTGTCTTCATATAAAATAGATGCAGCAAAAGGTCTGTAGTCTTCTCTATGTTTTACTTTACTATTTAATATATGTTTACCTTCTTTGACTTCTGGACTCATGAGAATAGATCTATTACCTAAAGCTCTAGGACCTACTTCTCCATGTCCTTGATACCAACCTATAATTTTACCATTAGCTAAGTCTTCTGCTGTCTTTTTAATTGTTTCGTCTAAAGGCTCATCACTAGGTGCCATATCTGTTTGCCAATAAGGAAATCCGCTGTTGTCAAATTCAGGTTGACTATAATGTTGTCTTAAAAATTCAATACAACCCAAAGAAAGTCCTTCATCATTACAGTGAGGAGGTATAATTAAGTTAGGTAATTCTTTTTTTATTTGAGTGTTTATACATACGTTGTGTGCTACTCCTCCAGAATAAGTAACTACATCTTCTTTGTTTGCGTATTTAGTAAAAAATTTAGGAAAGGCTACTTCCATATAATCATGCATTGTTCTTAAGTAATCAATAAATTTATAATTTGCAGCTAATTCACTTCCTACAATTTTTATAAAATTAGAAAAATCAAATATTTTTTTACTATCTTCTAAACCATATTGAGAAATGTGGTCATAGTATCTTTGATTAAAATTACCAAAAGCTTTTAAAGCCATTAATTTTCCAGCTGCGTCATCTCCAACAGCATGTACACCCATGTGTTCTCCCATTAACGCCAGTTGTTTTCCTAAAGAATACATTGTGTTTAAAGTAAATACATCAACAAATTTATCATCTGAAAAAATACTACAAGATCTTTGAAGATCACCAAAACCATCTAAAACAAAATCTTTTCTTGGTTGGTCGGTGTCCGTTAGCATCCAAGAAGACAGACTGTGAGCGTAATGATGATCAACTCTAAATACCGGACAAGACAAATCGCTAAAAGGTTTATCTGGTATATTAAACTTCTCAAATAAAGCTTCTGGATCTTCTTTTTTTAAATGAGGGTATCTAAATATATCTATAACTATTGCTATTGCATCTAGTTCATTTAGCTTAATTCCTAGTACATTTTCAACTTCAGTCCATTCAAATAAATTATTGTACCCATAATGTTTTATTTGATTAAATCTTTCTGGTTTGTAATATTTTACAGAAACTCCATCGGAATAAGATATATTAGAATCATGCTCACAAAGCCTTAATCCTAAAAATTTCATTACAGTATTCCTATGTTCCCGCTTATAGTCATTGAACCCTTACTAGGTTTAACCATATGCTCTAAGTAACTTGGAAATAAAATCATATCTCCCTGAACTACTTTAGGAGTTATCACTGGTTTTATATAATTTTCTAAACCTAAAGAATAAATCATATCATGAGCAGGATGATAGAATACTGTTTGAGGTTTCTCAAGTTTTTCATAAATAGTAAAAGAAAAATGAGACTTAACATGCATATGTCTTTCTTGACAATGACCGTTATAAATATTTCTCCAAATTTGTATTAATCCGATACTTTTAATATTTAAATCTTGAAGACAATGAGATATTTTATTTAATAGATATTCAGTTCCTTCTGCATCTATTTCGTTTTTACCATCAAAACTACTTAAACTGTTGCTTAGAAAAGATTCTTTAAAATCAGAACTTACAAGATTAGTTCTTGCAGGATCAACTTTAGTGATCCATACAGGATTTTCAAAAAGTGATTGATACATTATTCTTTAGTTAACGCACCCATAGAAACTTTAGTAACTTTGATTTCAAGGTCTTGTCTAAAGTCATCCACAGTAGTATCAGTATTGGCATCAGCAACATCGTTATCAAAATCAGTTTTACTAGCATACACTTTGCCTGTTCTTTTATGTTTAATAATTTCTTTTGCTTCTGCTGGTATTTTTATTAAATTATCGTTTGACATCTATATTTGTATCCTCCTGTTTAATAGGTTTTTGTCCTGTTTTTTTATCTATTTCATAGGCTGCTGATCTTATTTCAATAGCTGCTCCCATTAATTTAGTTGCAAATTTAGAAGCACTTTCTGGAGAAAGAACAAATTTTTTGTTCTTATTTAAAATATTTATTTCTTCTTCAGAAAATTGCAATTCAAAAGTATTGCTATCTTTTACTCTAATAAAATCCATTATCCTTTTCCTTGTCCTTTGTAACGTTTAGTTTTTTTTTGACGTTTTTCATTTTTATTTAAAGATTTCTTGTGTTTTCGAGGTCCTCTTTTTTTAGGTTTATCTCTTTCATGATGTTCTTTAAATTTTTTAGCCATTTTCCTGTGATCTGTCTATTAAAGCATAACTTATAGCACCTGATACTTCATTAGCTGTTCCCGCTTGCATTTCAATAATATCACTTGCTTCTAGATTTAGTGATTGTTTAATTAAATTTTCTGTAGATTTGTTTAAAACAACATGACCTATTTGAACACGAGAAGCTCCTGATTTTGTTATAAATAGATCGGTATCTACATTACTTGCAGTATCGTGAACTGCTTGTACATTTTTAACAATAATAGTTGCATCTGCAGGGCACGTTAAAACTGTCGTGATATTAGTCGTAGTTAAATCAAATGTTTCGCTTTTATATCTAACTGTCATGACATAAAGTAATTAAAGGTATTTTGTTCATTTTTAATTTCTTGTTGAAAAGAAGTATTTAACTGATCTTTTAAAGTTTGTAAAGACTGGGCAACCTGTCTTTGATTTTCTGTAGTGTATTCGGGAGTAGGTTCAGGTACTGTAATGTTGATTCTAGCCATTATTTAATTATATACTATATTAAAAGATAAAGCTATTCGGTCATTTTCTGTTTTATTTTCTTCTGTTTCATGGGGTACCCAAGATGGGAAAAACATTATTTTATTTTCTTCTGAATCTACGTACCATACTTGAGAAAAACATTTGTCTTTGTCATAAAGCTCTTGTGTTTGAACTACTTGATTAGGATTATGAAAAATTATATTACCTGAATTTTTTGGTACTTTTATATAATAAACTCCAGATATATCGCACTTCCCATGAACATGTGTTTTATTTTTAGATCCTTTTGGATTCTTACAAATCCAAGCATTTTTTACAGTCACTTCTTTTCCTGTTTCTTGAAGAAATAATTCTTCAATAGTTTTTTTAGTATGAAAAAAATTCTGTACATTTAAAAGATTAAGTGTTTGGATAGCACCGTTTATAGAACTTTTAGTGTCAGTATACTTTTGTTTAATACATTCTTCTAATATTTCAATTAATAATGTATTGTTAAGAGTAATATCACTTATCCATAAAGGTGTCTCAAAAAATTCTTTTCTTATCATAACCAAATAAACCCGTTTAAAGTTAATCTACAATTTTCTTTACTACCATAATTAAGTTTAGAAGTGTGCAGAATTTTACTATTAAAAAATATAGCTCTGTTTTGAACAAAATTAACTGTCATAGTTTCTTTTTTATCATCATCATAAAAAGTAGTCCCTGAATTTAAATTGGTGTCTGACAAATATACAATTAAAGCAAAGTCAGAAGCATCTCTATGAATCCAGTCTTTACCATTATCTTTTTCAAATCTTTTATGAAAAACATATTTAACATTTTTAGTGGTATTATTAAAGTTAAATTTATTTAAAACATTATTGTGTGTATAATCGTGTAAAGATTGATATTGATTTAAACTGTTTTTTAAAACTTCAGAAAATTGTAAGGTTCTTTCTCCTGGCCAGGATTGAGCACATCCTCTTAAAAACATTAACTTTTCTAATGAAAAGTAATCCATTTGTTTGGATTGTTTTAATACAAAATCTAAATCGTTAAAAAAGTTATCTAAAACTTGTAACACAAATAATTATCTCATTCCATCGGGTTGTATGTCTGCTCTAAATGTACCATACCTCCAATTTTCATCGGTAGAAGTGTTTGCAATTTTTAAACTAGCAAATCTAGATCTAGCTCTAGTATCTACTTTTTCTGTTAAATTATTTACAGTAAATGGACCTAAAGGAGAAGAAGTTTGAGGCTGGCTGGGGTATCTTCTTAAATTAATAGTTATCTGCGCATCTCCAGTAAGTAATTTAAAATCAGGAACAAATCTTCTTATACTCATAAAATTTTGTCCTTCTCCTAAATCAAAATCACCAGATTGAATAAAAGCTGGTATAGCTGTTTTTGCTCCAGTATAATCTACTTCATTATTACCAACTTCATGAGCATAATAAGTTGATGCACCATTTTGGTTTGTTACTCCTTGTGTAGTTGGAAAAGAAGGAGTACCCGTTAATGCAAATTCTGTTGCGTAAGGGTTACTATATAATGTAGCATCAAACCAAGTAGTCCTTGATAATGAGCCAGTTGTCCAAGTTTGTTCTATGTAATTATAAGTAACAACTCTGTCAATTAAAAATGAACCAGATTTAGGATAGAACCAGCTAATCTCGTCATACAAATGATTTAATCCTGAATAAATTTGTTCTCCATTAGAATAGCTAATACCTAAATTATCTCCTTTATTTGTAAATACAAAATCTTCAACTAAACATGGTACAGATTTTACAGTACCGTCATAAACAAAAAATCCTCCTGCTTGACCCATCCACCAAACAGCTCCGTTTGCATATTTAATAGAGTGTTGACCTATAGCTCCACAATTACTGCCAACTTGTCTTATAGAAAATGTAAATGGAGGACCAACAAATTGCATTACATAAGCTGAAGTGTCGGTTAGTATTAAAATATAATCTTTACCTTTTATAGCTCCTACTATTTTTGTACCTGAATCTATTCTAAATGTACCAGCAGTATTAACTGAAGTTGGAACATAATTAGATATATCTTCTTGGTCTGAAAACCTTATAAACATTTTATCTTGAGTATTTGAAGTGCCAATTGTATTTTCTGTTCCAAGTATTACTAAATGTCTATCTCTTTCAGAAACAATAGACATAACAGATTTAGTTGGTGCTCCACTTACAACGGTTGCTCTTGTAATTAATGCAGCTGGTACATTACTTATAGTATCCCACTCAAAAGTTTTACCATCTTTTATTGTTGCAATTAATTTTGAACCAAAGTGATCTAAAGACCATGAAGCAGATTCTAAAGTTACTCCACCAGTCAATGATGCAGTTCCCCATCCCAGATAAACTTCAACAGAAGCTCCACTTATATGAGATGATCTTGTGCCTGCTACATCTCTAGTAATTCCAGTTAAATCATTTGTAGAAATGCCCGTATACGAAATAAATTCAGCTCCAACCTTTATTGTGCCAGTAGCAGGGAACCCAACTACTGAAGATAATGTAATTGAAGTACCAGAACCCCCCGTTCCCGCGGTGTCATCGAGTAATAGACCACTTAAGGTTGAGATTACTCCTGCGGAGCCTCCCCATCCAGAGGTACCATAACCAAAACCAGCAGTTTGATTTAATGGCCCTACTTTAATATAAGGGTTTATTGTTGCTGCTCCACTTGCTGCAACAGTTGTACCAGCATTAGCCGCCATAGTAATTGTAAACGTATCTTGACTGGGTACTGTCACAACTTCAAAAGTATTTGTAGTAAAATCTGCAGCTAGATAACCAGCTCCAGTGGGCGGTGTAACAGTTGTAAATGTAATTAAAGCACCTGCCAATAAACCATGAGCAACTTTATTTACAGTTACAGTTGGACTAGTATTAACAGTTGTAAATGTTGCTCCAGTTATTGCAGTGTCTAATGGAGTAATATCGTAAAATACATTTTCATAATAAATTATTAAAGTCTTATTAGTACCTAAAGCAACGTAACGTCTACCATTTAAATCAGCCCATACAAGCTGTTCTCTGACTACACCAGTTAAAGTCTTTGAAGTTATCTGTTCCCATCCACCTATTTTTTCAGGTAGACCATATCTAAATCTTACAAAATCTCCATCAATCCACTGACCTTCAGCACCTGTTGGAGTAGCTTGTTTATTAAAACCTGGTTGTATTTTTACATCTGTTAATGGCATAATTTATAAACATTATATCAAACATTAGGAGTTACTTGAAGTATTACCTAGGATATCCAATTGCTGTTTTTTTGTCGTATTTATGATCTTTATGTTCTCCGTCAGCATCAACATAATGCAAGAAAACTTGTGACTGACCATCTCCTTTAAACTCGTCTCTCCAATGAGGTATTCTTATTCCCTCATATACTACAGCATCTCCTGGTTTAAGTAAAATAGAGTTACCATTCATAAAAATAGGCCAATCAGTTCCATCAGACCATAGACAAACTGTAACACTTATTTCACAAGAATTTCTATCAGTATGTTTTTTTAAATCCGCTCCGTAAGTGTACATTCTCCAAAAAGTATATGTAGGAAATAATTTTAAATTTGTTTCTTCTTCTACACGTTTTTGTTTACTTAATAATAAAGAATCCATTATTGGATCAGTATAAACACAAGTATCCATATTTTCACTTTGTCCCATCATGTCAAAACTACTAGTATTGAATCTATGGTGTATTTCAGTATACCCTTGTAAAAGATTAAGTTCTTCTTTGTTTAAAAAACCTTTAACTAATTTGTATCCGTTTTCTATCTTCCCCATGCTACCATACTCCATCTTAATCCTTTGGTTACTGGCTCTACTTTATGTGGATATAGAAAATTACTTGGCCAAATAATTAAAGAATTAGGTTTAGTTTTACTTCTATGAAATTCTTTTCCGTTAAGTTCCCAAACTAAATCTCCTCCTTCATAGTCGTTATTTAATCTATAAATAAAACTTACTGTTCTACTAAGAGTTGGATGATCATCTATATGAGATACATAATGACCTCCTTGTTTATATTTTAAAATTTGCATATTAGTTATTTGTTCCACATAACATTCAGGACGATTTTTTTGATATTTCTTTAAAGCAGCTTGAAGACAGTATATCATTAAGTTACACCAATGTTGATCTGTTTTAGAATTGTTTAAATTAGTCAAAGAAAAATTTTTGGTATCTCTTATGTTTTTTACAATTTGTTGATCATTTGTTGGGTTGTTTCCTATAATCCTAGCATCTTCAAATTTTTTTTCAGAATCTAGTTTATTTATATATTTTAAAAATTTAACTAAAGTACGTAGATCTAAAAAATTAGGTATTTCTAATATCTGATCTTTTAATAAAATTTCTTTTTGTTCCATATTAAATTCTTATATCTATGCCGTATTTTAGTCAACCACTTGTATAGAAAACTATCGTTGCGCATTTCTTTTTGTTTAATTAATTCCATTTTCCAAGACTCTCTTTTAAAAGGAATAACTTGAGCAAACACAATTCCTTTTTCAAAGACTGTGTCCAATTTAGGATACTTATCTCCATTTATTATAAATGGAAAATTTATCTCTGCGTCATAAGTATCAGTATCTACAATACCTGGCAATATCTCAAACCTATCATCCGTATTATTGCAAGGAGGTAAAAATAAACAAGAGTACCCTTTAGGTGTGTTTATTTTATAAGGATAAATTATTTTTAAAAAAGAAAAATTTTTGTTTTTATTTATTAAAGGAGATCCCTTTAGTTGCCATATAGGATGATCAGCTTCTTGATGTGAGTTTAAGTTTAGCTGTTTATCTCCTACCCATAAGGGATTACCTTCAAAAGGACATTTCATTAAAGATCCTTGTTTATTATTTTCCATAAAGTTATGGTTAATATCTAAATCTGCCGGTAATTTTAAACCATACCCTGTTGTTAAAGTATCTAAAAAAGGCATACAGTTTTTAACCGTATCTGTCTTACTATCTAGTTCTTTAAACCATTTAGGTATATTAAGCTTTATAGGTATAGGATTAGTTTCTGTATCTTCTAAGACTTCTTTAGTAGATATAAATTTAATTTTGTTATTAAACATTAATAACAATATATATAATTATTTATGAAACACTATGGTAATCTTTGAGTATGTCTATATTCTGCTAGATCACCATTATCAACTAAAGTTTTCAACGCACAAGTACCTGTTATTGGAAAAGTTGTAGTAGTTGAAGATAAGTCTAATGCAGATAAAGTATCTCTGTAAGCTTCCCAAGATGTTTTTTGAGTAGCATCACTACATCTAGTAGAGTTTAACCATCTATTTATTTCATTGATGTTAAAATCTATTTGGCTTTGAACTACTTCTTGAGAACTTTCAAAAGTTCCATCATGTTCAACAGTCCAATTTACAGCACCATTTGATAAAACTCCTTCATGCGTATTGAAGTGACCTTTTGCATAGTCTTCGTCACTTACGGAAACCCAATCTATTTCTCTTGGTGTTAAATTTGCTTGAATAACTGCTTTTTCAGTATCAGAAGAAGCCATGTAATCTATAGTTTGTCCTTCACCATTAATAAATCCAAAATATTTTGCCATAATATATATTTCCTAATTTTTAACCATTATACCAATAAAGGCGTTACCTGAAGAAGCTGATCCACTTGAAATACCCGAAGGTCCACCAGCTCCACCTACGTTATTTCCAAAAGCACCCGTTGCACCTGGAGTTGAACCAACAGTATTTTTCCATAAATGTCCTGTCATTGATTTAGGGTTAACAAAAGTGTTGGTTAAAGTTCCGTCCGCTTGAATCCACGCATTAGTTGGTGCAAATGGACAAAAATTTATTGTTGCAGCTGGATTTAATGCAGGTAAACTTCTTCCTCTGTTAGCAGGAGCCCCGCCAGAGTTTGGTCCTCTGTTTCCTGGAGGACCGCCAGGTCCACCTGGTGCTGTTATAAAATTAGTCATTATAGTTTCATTACCAGCTTGTCCTGCAGCAGCAGTACCACCGCCACTACCCATATTTCCTAATGAGTAAGGAGAAGATGCAAGTGTAGTTGTAAGAGTTGTTACAAACATAACCATACCTCCAGCAGAACCAAATCCTCCAGGTTGACCTGACTGACCTTGGTTTCCAGCGCCACCGCCAGCTCCACCTTGAGCATAAACGATAACTTCAGATCCAGTTGTAATTTTAGTTTCTGGGTTTGTTAAAATTCCTGACACTCCAGCACCTTCGACAAAAAATACTTCTTCTGCGCCACCTGCTGAACCAGTCGCTGCAGCAGTAATTCTACCTTGAGCATCAACTGTAATTTCTGCAACAGTGTAAGAACCTGGAGTTACTGCAGTGTTAGCTAATTTATCAGCTGTTACTGCGTCATCAACAATTTTTGCAGTTGTAATTGCATTGTCTGAAATTTTTGCAGTTGTAACTGCGTTGTCTGAAAGTAATGCAGTCGTTATTGCTGCAGCTTCTATTTGAGCTGTTGCAATAGTTCCACCTAAAGTGTTTAATGAAATTTCAACTATGTTTGTGCCATCTGAATAAGCTGCAAAAATTTTTGAACCTGCAGCACCTGCAGTAGTTGGTGAAAAACCAGTTCCCGATACAGTTTTAATTGTTAGGTTGTTTGCATCTGTAAGACCACTACAATCAAAAATATAGAATTTTTCAATTCCGTCAGGGATAGTACAAATTGTACTTGATGCAATAGTTGCTGTAGCAAATTTAATTACCATGTTTCTTGCGTTTGATAAAACACCATCAGTCATAACAAGAGTTAAAGTTCCGCCACTTGATAACGTTACTTGTTCGTATCCTGCAAGTGCTTGTTGAATTAAGTTTAAGTTGTTATTTGTGTTATCACCCCATGTACCAGCGTTTTCGCCAGTCACCATAAGTTCTAGTTTTAGATCTGTTGAATAAGCTGATGTCATAAATTTTTATCTCCTAAATAATTATAATTTTACCTTAGTTAGGCCGCTAAATCAACTGGTGCCCAAGTATTACTTACACCTGGGTTGATCTCTGCCCAGGCTGTTATATTAAGGCTTCCCACAGAAGCTGTCAACTGTATGCCAGTAACACCCACATTTGCACTAGCTATAACAGTTTCCTCACCCATGGACATAGTTATTTCTTGGCCAGTTACTTCATAAATAGTAACTTGTTCTACTGAACCTATAGAACTTGTTAATTCAAATCCTGTTACAGAAACATCAGCGTTAGCTTGAACTGTTTCTTCCCCTACAGATATTGTTGTCTGTAATCCTGTTACTGATATTACTACATCGGTAAAGGCAAACTCTTCCCCCAAAGTACTTGTAAGCTGTTGTCCATTAATGTCTACATTAGAATTAGCTTGTGTAATAACTCCGCTAATAGACATAGTTGCTTCTGCGCCAACTGCGTCAATAGTTACACCAATATCAATAGTTATAGAACCAATAGTTGTTGTTAGTTGAGGTTCAAATATGTTTTGGAATTGATTTCCATCCGCATTAATATCTACAAGACTTATTGAACTTGATAATTGATTTCCAACTACAGATAAAGCTTGAACTGAATTAATAGAAGATGTTAATTGAATTCCAGTAACATTAACATTAGCATGCCCTGTGATTGTTTCTTCACCGAGTGTAGTTTGTATTTCTTGTCCAATTAATTCTACGTTTGCACCTGCCGTAACTTCAGCAACTGCACCAATAGACATTGTTGCGGATACTGATCCCGTTTGTACAGAGTAAGCATCACCCCATACCATTGATCCCCAAGTATCTCTGCCCCAACCTGCTCCAATTAAATATTTATCATCTATAACAACACTTGAAATAGAAGTAGACGCAGAAGACCCTGTTACAGGAACACCTATTCCTGTAAGTGTATTTCCTACTGTTGTAGAAAGAGAAATTCCATTAGGGAATACATCGACTGAAGAACCGGCTACTGCTCCTGATAATATATATGAAGCAGCTATTCCTGATACAACTATATCAGCATTTGCCTGTGTAGTAGAAGTTCCAATACTTGAATTTAGTTGTTGGCCAACAACAATTGGTTGAGATCCTGAAAGATCGCCCCATTCATTTTCGCTCCAAGTGTCTCCGCCCCAACCTATTTGAAGTTCGGCATCAATAGTTATAGTGCCTTGAGATAATGTTAATGATATGCTACTTAGTTCAACAGACTGATTACCGAGTGTGCCCCAGTTTTCGTATCCCCATGTTTCTTGTCCCCAAGTAGCCATATCATTTTAGTTCCTTATTACGCTATTTTTAAAATAGCAGCTGAAGTTGTAAATGCTGGGAACTGAATAGTGAATGTTCCTGATGTTGCAGTTTTAACTCCACCAAAATCTAAAACACAAACCGCATCAGTAGTACCTGATCCACCATCAGTTGTTGTGTTATAAATCAATGCACCTTGAGCAGATAATGTTACACCAGTAAAAGATAAATCAGCAAAATTAGTAATAGCTATTGCTGAAGATACTTTTACACCTTGGTTAACCAAAGCTGAACCACCCGCAGTATATCCTGAAGATGATACTTCGTCACCTACTGCATAGTTTGTTGTTGAAGCACCTAAAGTAGCTGCTGATGTATACATCGCTAATTTAAATGTGTCTGCACCAGCATCAAAATCGTGCTCCCCTTGAAGCATTTGTTTTTTAAATGAATTACAAATTGCGTTTGTTGTTATTGCCATAATTATTCTCCTTAATTAATTTATGTATTTGGAGTCGGTGAAGGAACCTGTATTCTAGGTACACCATCATCATACTCCGATCGTCTTCTTCTGCCCATTTGCTGTAGGGCAAAATTTTGTACTTCTTCAGTATACTTCTTTTCATACAAGCTGTACATATCCATGGGGCCTTTTAAGTATCTAAAAGCTTCTGTTAGTACACCATGCAAAAGCATTGATTCTTGGTATGTGGAAATAAAAGTAGTGTTAGTAGAAGTAAATTGCGCTGGGTCTGTTATATAATTGATCTGCACTTGTAGAGCAGAGCTAGGTACGGGAGCTACTAATAAATTAAAATCGTCCCAGTTAGCCCAATATTTAGGAGTTCCTGTTGTACCATCATTATTATACTCGGAAATAAAACTAGTATCTCTTTTTTCTAAAAAAGTTCTATTGCCACTGCCGTCAATTACTTGAACAGATCTTATAATTGTTAAATCAGCGGGTAAGGAAACATATCTATTACCTGTTGTAAAATTTGAAGTAGAATATTTTCTTAAGTCATCATAATCAACTCTACCTGCAATATCTAATTCAACAGATCTAATAAAATCTTGAATGATTTGATCCGTTAAAACATTGTTATCTACTTCAGTGTAGTTACGAACTTGTGTTAAAAAATCTGGATAAGATATAGCCATTATGTAATACTCACTGTTACTGTTCCTATAGTTGAAATCAATTGTCTTCTTCTATTTTGAAGAGAGGGGTTTGCTGGAATCATTGCTGAAATACCTTGGTTATCAAAAGCAAAATCTCCAGGAAGAGCTAGGGTAGCATTTGCCATTCCTTGTCCGCCTGAGGAAGCAATTACTCCGTCTATGTTAGTAGGTTGTTGAAATCTTTGTGGTCTTGTATTTTGTAAAGCAATAGCATCAGCAGTAAAGTGTCTTCTTCTAATTTGAGGATGTTTAGGTTCAAATTCGGAATAATGAACTAAAGAACCGTTCCATTCTTTTACCATTTCAGTATACGGAAAAGCCATACCGGACCTATCTGATATTGCCTGACTTCTTTTTCCTGTTGCCCATTTAGCCATTATTATATTCCATTAGGGTAAAATGATTGTGGAGTAATAAATGTAGAAGCTCTTTGACCATCTTCATCCAAAGCTCTTTTTAATTGATCTTCATAAATTAATTTATTTTGTTGAACTAATTCTGGAGAATTTTTCATTGCTAAATAATAAGCTAAACCCGCAACCAGGCACGGTAAAAATCTAAAAACAATATCAGATTCATTAGTATAAGAACCTGCGTCTTGAATTCTTTTAATTACATAATATTTTAAATAAGTGTAAGTGTTTAAATCTGGAGCTTGGTATAAATATATTTTTGGTATTTCTTGTCTATCAACATAATATTGAGAAGGTTGTCCTACTGCAAGTTTATTAGGTAGTGCAGCGTAGGCTGATCTATCTATTTTACTTAACGATACGTCTTGGGTATTAACCGTGTTAGCCCCTCCACCTGTAGTAGATACATAAGCTTCTAAAACATCACTTACATCTCCATCAACAGCGTATTCTGCTTGACCTGAAACTAATAAATTTTCATTAAGAGAAACTTTCCAAAGGTGTATTCCTCTATTGGCCCACTCTGCAAATAAAAGATTTAAACTTGTTCTAGCAGATCTAAGACTATAACCACTCGTAGTGGTCTTCCCACATCGTTCATAGGCTTCTTGTATTATCTCTTCTATAGATAAATCAAATGTTGTGGTTCCTGAAGTTGCCATTATTATCCTTTTTACGGTTGTACAATTTCTTGGATTGTATCACTTTTAACTTAAACTTTGAAGACCTTAGGTTTTTTGCTATTGGATTTCTTTTTTGCATGCTCACTATCTCTCATGAGTCTACCATTTGGCATATAATGGTATCCTGAAGGTGCTTTTTTCTTTCTAGCGCCCCTAAGCTTACCATCTATCTGTGCTGATATTTGTCCTCGTCCTATTGCCATAATTTACTTTACCATTTTTATATTTATGTTTCCAGATACTGTATCAGAATTATTATTTTTTAAAACCATGTGATCAACAAAACTTGGAAACACCAGTAACTGTCCTTGTCTACATTCTGGTTTAAAATTCTCTTCAAAAACACTTAAGTTATCACATAAGTTTGTTTCATAGTACGAGGTTATTAATTTTACTGATGGGTTTATAAAGACAGTATTGGATTTATCTATTTTTTTATAAATAACAAAAGAAAAATGAGATTGCGGGTGATTATGTATTTCTTGGAAATCATTTTCTTTGTAATGGTTTTCCCAAATATTACTTAACTCTAAATTATGTGGTCCCCTTATATCTTTACTTATTAACTTAGATACACAACTTAAAAGATATGTTGCACTTTCATCATCTATCTTTACTTCTGATTCATGCGATGCTTCTGTACCAGACAGCCATCTTTTTTTAAAGGTTTGGTTTTTTAATTTTATTTTATCTACATCTACATTTAAAATATAAATTGGAATAGAGAATAAATCTATCTTCATACAAGGTCGACTGCTTTTCCTAAAATTGGTTTATATTTAACTCTACCCTCTTCTCTGAAGGCATGCAAGAACTGCTTCCTAGGCTTATCTTCAATATAACTACAATGACACCATCCACTGGATGGTTCTCCTTTTTTGTAGAACTCGAGAATCATTTGATCATATTCAAGATTCTTATATATCCAGTCACAGAGCTCCGCATTATCGACTCCCGGACACTCAAAATCAACGGCTTCTGCATCGCAGTGCTGACTATTAACTGAGCTACCTATTGCAACTGACAACTCTGGGGATCTATAACAGCTAGTAATCACTACAGGACCAAAATGATCTCTAACGGGTT
>Ga0208768_1000290_pt1 | contig 35588 bp, 35 predicted proteins | sample AntAceMetag02UK1_FD_184760 | JGI IMG/M metagenome (GOLD analysis project Ga0208768, IMG submission 184760) | Saline lake microbial communities from Ace Lake, Antarctica - Antarctic Ace Lake Metagenome 02UK1 (SPAdes) (version 2) | ecosystem: Environmental > Aquatic > Non-marine Saline and...
AGAATCGCGTCCGGTATCGAGGGTTCCTTGCGGCGAGCCATGGGATGTCTCCTTCTTTCCCATTATGCCCGGCCACACACGAAATTCCTGACAGTCCCGCGTCGACATCCTCCATCGGGACGGCCTCGCCCCGCTCGGCCTCCGCCTCCGCGGCGTAGAGCAGCTAGAACCGCTGGCTGCGCTAGCAACAGGTACCACGTCCTACGTGGGATTGTAGTTGGGAAATTCATAATTGAACACCAAGTTCCACATGTGAAACGCCTCTGCTGTTCGGCCATCGGCCTCAGCTCGCCAAGCTTCGCTGGACCACTTAGCGGCGTTCCCAGCCTTAGACAAAGCGTCTACCCGCTGTGCGTCCGTATAACATCCCTTTATCGTCATATCCGAAAATCTAGGATCATCGATGCTATTGCAGCCATTTATGACTAGACTATCAAATATTTCTGGAATGTCTATAGAGTATACTATAGTAGCAACCTCCAACATACAGAAAGTCACAAACATCTCTAGATAAAACGACCGGATGGGAACATTTCTATAAAACTTCCATGCTTTTACGCACCGAATAAGGGGTTTAAGCCTCCCATTCAGCCTCGCATCATGATGATCTACGAAAACTTTATGGGATTCTGGCGCACTGAACATCCAGGAACCGTATCCATCCGCTATGTCAAATTGTCGGAAACCCAGACGGGTCGTTCCCGTAGCATCCACAGGAATCACCTCCGTATGCTCAGAACCATCCAGCCCAAAGGGAATTTGAACACCAGGACTATTGACTCTAATGTTCTCAGTTAAAGGAAACCGCTCTCGTAGTGAAGCTGCTACCTCCGATAAACTGAATCCGGAGTTAGCCTTCAAATTCGCTGTGGGAATGACCGCGAAATAATCAACATCGCTGTAGCGAGAGACGTTGGTGCCACTCCCAAACGAGCCAGTCCGGAAGAAGGCGGTCATTCCAAAAACCTGCTCCAGCTTGGCTTTTATGCTTGCGCGATGGCTCGCGGCGGCAGCGCTTTCCGCCGGTGTTGTCCGGACTCTGCGGATGAACTCGCCAAAACCAGAAGCGACATTGGTTGGCATAAGCGTCACCCGACCGAAGCCGCTCGGCGCCGAGCCCAGTTCTGGTTCAATTTTTTCTTCTTGAAGGCGTAAACGAGCGGCAGATTCAGCGGGGTATTTTCAACGGCCGCGTTGTAATCGGACAGCATCAATAAGAGGTCTGCCTCTGGGTAGCCGCGGGCCTTGGCCGAGTCGAAGCGGTGCATGAGGCGGTCCAGCGTTCTTACCGTGTCGCTATAGGCTCTCGCCGCGCCAAAAAGATCCGCTCCAACAGCAAATACTAATATAGAACAAATTACACGGGCAATGGTCATCATTTCAGTTGAAGATGCACTTGGAAGAAGCGCGAGGAACGAGCCGCCAGAGCCAAGGAGGACGACAACAAATGCGAACCACATTACGCGGGCACTGACGCGTTGCAAGTTAAGAGTCCAATAGGTTGATTCTTCGAGAATCTCCGAGAGCCGTGCAGCCCCGGCAGGAGAGTTGGACGCAAAATAGTCTGGATCCTCTTGTATTTTAGCCTCTTCCTCCGACGCTACCAGACACTCCTGAATATCGTTCAATTCTGCGAGCGAAATCGGCTTTCCAAGTCCGCCCATTATCAACGTCGCGCGCCGGGCGCGCTCAGCATTAGACCTTACCGATCGATATTTTAACTCCAACCATAACCAAACGAGCATAATCACAAGACTGATTGCAGCCATCCAATATATCGTTTCTGAATCAACAACTAGAATTGAACTCGCGCCGACGGCTGCGAGGGAGGCCTGAATGCCAAATTTTCGTCGAAATAGCTTCGCCGCAATATCGAATTCCGCACGCTGATACCCAATCAAAGACTGAATGCTCTCCATCATCCCCCCCCAAGCGTATCCCCTACCCATGGTCAACGAACCGAATCATAAGAACAAGCCTACCTTGAATTTGGAAGCGAATGCTCACTCGGCAAAATGAAACGTCCGCGTCGGATTGGCCGGTGCCGGTTGATCATGGTTAAATGGGCGGCGGCTTCCGCAAGTATCTGCCCTTCGGCAATCCCGAGGGAGCGGACGGCCAGCGCCTCGGACGCCGACCTGACAGCAGCAACGTCCCCTTGCCCCGCGCCGCGCCCTCCCTATACTCCGCGCCCGGTTCCGGGCCGCCTGGCGCCCGGGTTTTCGCACCACACGAGGGCATCATGGCCGACTCCCCGAAGAAGGTCGTCCTCGCCTATTCCGGCGGGCTCGACACCTCGATCATCCTGCGCTGGCTGCAGGACACCTACCGATGCGAGGTGGTGACCTTCACCGCCGACCTCGGCCAGGGCGAGGACCTGGAGCCGGCGCGCGCCAAGGCCGCCTTGCTGGGCGTCAAGGAGATCTACGTCGAGGATCTGCGCGAGGAGTTCGTGCGCGACTTCGTGTTCCCGATGTTCCGCGCCAACACCCTGTACGAGGGCTGCTACCTGCTCGGCACCTCGATCGCGCGGCCGCTGATCGCCAAGCGCCAGATCGAGATCGCCGAGCTGACCGGGGCCGACGCGGTCGCCCACGGCGCCACCGGCAAGGGCAACGACCAGGTGCGCTTCGAGCTCGGCTACTACGCGCTGAAGCCCGACATCAAGATCATCGCGCCGTGGCGCGAGTGGGACCTGACCTCGCGCACCGCGCTGCTCGACTACGCCGAGAAGAACCAGATCCCGATCGCCAAGGACAAGCGCGGCGAGGCGCCGTTCTCGGTCGACGCCAACCTGCTGCACGCCTCCTCCGAGGGCAAGGTGCTGGAGGACCCGTGGGCCGAGCCCGGCGACTACATCTGGTCGCGCACGCTGTCGCCCGAGGAGGCGTCCGACATCCCGGCCTATGTCGAGATCGGCTTCGAGAACGGCGACGCGGTGTCGATCGACGGCGAGCGGCTGAGCCCGGCGACCCTGCTGACCCGGCTCAACCAGCTCGGCCACGACCACGGCATCGGCCGGCTCGACCTGGTCGAGAACCGCTTCGTCGGCATGAAGAACCGCGGCCTGTACGAGACCCCGGGCGGCACCATCCTGCACGTCGCCCACCGGGCGGTGGAGAGCGTCACGCTGGACCGTGGCCTCACCCACCTCAAGGACGAGCTGATGCCGCGCTACGCCACGCTGATCTACAACGGCTTCTGGTTCTCGCCGGAGCGCCGGATGCTGCAGGCGGCGATCGACTACAGCCAGCAGGACGTCACCGGCCGGGTCCGCCTCAAGCTCTACAAGGGCAACACCATGGTGGTCGGGCGCGACAGCGAGAAGAGCCTGTACTCGGCCGACTGGGTGACCTTCGAGGAGAGCGCGGTCGCCAACTACGACCACAAGGACGCCGCCGGTTTCATCAAGCTGAACGCGCTGCGCCTGCGCCTGAAGAAGATGCTGCAGGGGTAGGCGGCGGCCGGGGGCGAGCGGGGGGCGCCCGTCGCCGCGTGGGCCCCGGCTCGATCGCGCCGGAGGCGCGCTCGTCCGGGGTGACGGTGGTGGGGGGTGTCGTTCGGTCAGGGACGGTCCTCGGTGGGGCGGCCCTTCTGCGGCCAGGGGCGGGGCCTCGACGCCTCCCCACCTTGTCGTCATCCCGGCCGTAGCGGCGGAGCCGCGGAGAGCCGGGACCCAGCAAGCGACGGGAGACCGCCATGCCCACCACCAGAACCACCAACTCCCCGGACCCCGGCCGCCCCGCCGCCCTGGTCACCGGCGGCGGCCAGGGGATCGGCCGCGCCGTCGTCGCCCGGCTGGTCGGCGACGGCTGGCTTGTGGCCGCCGTCGACCGCGACGCCGAGGCGCTGGCCGAAGTCGCGGCGTCGCACGGCGACGCGGTGCTGACCATCGCTGGCGACATCGCCGAGCCGGACGCGCCCGCCGCCGCCGTCGACCGCGCGGTCGCCGCCTTCGGTCGCCTCGACGCCCTGGTGAACAACGCCGGGATTTCCGCCAACGGCCCGCTCGAGGCGCTCGACCTCGCCGACTGGCGCCGGGTGCTGGACGTCAACCTGACGGCGCCGATGCTGTTCGCCCGCCACGCCGCCCGGCACCTGCGCGCCTCGGGGCGCGGCGCCATCGTCTCGATCGCCTCGACCCGGGCGCTGATGAGCGAGAAGGACACCGAGGCCTACTCGGCCTCCAAGGGCGGGCTGGTGGCGCTGACCCACGCGCTGGCGGTCTCGCTCGGCCCGGCGATCCGGGTCAACTGCGTGGCGCCCGGCTGGATCGAGACCGGCCCCTGGCAGAAGGCGTCGCGGCGCCGCGAGCCGCGCCACAGCGAGGCCGACCGCGCCCAGCACCCGGCCGGCCGGGTCGGCACGCCCGAGGACGTCGCCGAGGCGGTCGCCTGGCTGCTGTCGGAGCGCGCCGGCTTCGTGACCGGCCAGACCATCGTGGTCGATGGCGGCATGACCCGGAAGATGATCTACGCCGAGTGAGGCGGCGCCCTTCCCAGGGGAACCCCCGGTGTCGGGTTTTGGACGACATTCCGGTCTCGATCCGACACACTTTGCCTGGGAAGAATTGACGCGGGAACGACGGCGCCGGCAGGGCGCCAAGGGGGAACGGCATGACGCTTGGCAAGCCGGCGCTGACGCGCCGCGGATTCCTGACGCGCCTGGCCGCCATCGGCGGCGCCGGCGCGGTCTATCACGGCCTGACCACGCTCGGGTTGCTGGCGGTGCCGCCGGCCTATGCCGGGATCCCGGCCTACCCGGCGACCATCGGCCAGGGCCGGCGGGTGGTGATCCTCGGCGCCGGGATGGCCGGGCTGACGGCGGCGCTGCTGCTGTCGCGCGCCGGCTTCGAGGTCAGGGTGATCGAGGCCAACCGGCACATCGGCGGCCGCAGCCTGACCGTGCGGCCGGGCGACAGCTACGCCGAGACCGGGCGGCCGGCGCTGACCTGCGCGTTCGACGACGGGCTGTACCTCAACGCCGGTCCCGGGCGCATCCCGCACCAGCACACCGCGGTGCTGGAGTACTGCCGCGAGCTGGGCGTGGCGATGGAGCCCTACATCTTCGCCAGCCGCGCCAACCTGCTGCAGAGCGACAAGGCGTTCGGCGGCCACGGCGTCCAGTTGCGGCGGATCAAGCACGAGCTGCGCGGCCAACTCGCCGAGATGCTGGCCAAGGTGCCCGATCCGTCGGCCCTCGACGCCTCGCTCGGCTCCGACGACCGCGCGGTGTTCCTGGAGATGCTGAGCCAGTTCGGCGCCCTGCAGCGCCAGGGCGACGGGCTGGTCTACCGCGGCTCGAACCGGTCCGGCTACGCCGTGCCGCCCGGCGCCGGGCGCAACCCCGGCGTCCTGATGCCGGAGGTCGACCTCAAGACCCTGCTCGACTCCGACTTCTGGAAGAACGGGCTGTTCAACGACATGACCGACTACTGGCAGACCAGCCTGATGCAGCCGACCGGCGGCATGGACATGATCGTCCGGGGCCTGCTGCGGGCGGCGATCCCCGGCGGCCGCACGGTCCGCGACCTGGTGGTCACCGAGAGCCCGGTCGGCGAGGTCGCCAACACCGCGACCGGTGTGCGGGTCGGCCACGCCAAGGGCAGCGAGACCGCCGATTTCTGCGTCTCGACCATGGCGCCGTCGCTGCTGGCCAAGGTGAAGAACAACTTCACGCCGGCCTACGCCGGCGCCCTCGGCCGGATCGTCGACGCCGCCGCCTTCAAGCTCGGCTGGCAGGCGACCCGGCGGTTCTGGGAGCAGGACGACGAGATCTACGGCGGCATCAGCTGGACCGACCATCCGATCCGCCAGATCTGGTACCCGTCCGACGGCTTCTTCTCGGGCACCGGCGTGCTGACCGGCGCCTACAACAACGGCGCCGTCGCCGAGGCGTTCGGGCGGCTGTCGCACGAGGACCGGGTGGCGCTGGCGCTGGAGGGTGGCGAGAAGCTGCACCCGGGGTTCTCGAACTGGGTGCGCACCGACCGGGCGCTGTCGATCGCCTGGCACAACATGCCGCACTTCGCCGGCGGCTGGCAGGACAATCCCCCCGAGACCGACCGCGACGCGTATTTCCGCCTGACCGTCCCCGAGGGCAACGTCCTGCTGGCCGGCGACTTCCTCAGCTACTGGTGGGGCTGGAAGGAGGGCGCGGTGCGCTCGGCCGACCTCGCCGTCGAGGCGATCGTCGCCCGGGTTTCCCGGCTGAGCGCGGCCAAGCTGTAGGGGTGAACCGTCCCGACCCGGACGCCGGCGCGCCGCTCCGGGCGTGAGCCTGGACCGGCGCGCCGGTCCAGGCGTGAGCCCGGCGACGAGCCGCCGTCAGACCGCCCGCACGCTCTCCAGGAAGGTCTGGACCCGCTCGCCGAGCGAGCCGGAATGCCGCGACACGTTCGAGGAGTCGTCGAGCACGGTGCCGGCGAGGTCGCCGTTCTCCCGCGCCAGCCCGCGAACCCGCTCCAGGTACCTCTGCAGCTCCTCGGTGGCGCGCGCCACGCTCTCCAGGTTGGTCGAGATCTCGCTGGTCGCCGAGCTCTGCTCCTCGACCGCCGCCGCCACCGCCGAGGTGATCTGCTCGATGTCGCCGACCCGTCGGGCGATGTCCTGGATGGTGGTGACGGCCCGCCCGGTCAGGCTCTGGATGCCGGCGATCTGCTGGGCGATCCGGTCGGTCGCCGTGCTGGTCTGGCCGGCCAGGTTCTTGACCTCGTTGGCGACCACCGCGAAGCCCTTGCCGGCCTCGCCGGCGCGGGCGGATTCGATGGTGGCGTTCAGCGCCAGCAGGTTGGTCTGCTCGGCGATCGCCTGGATCAGGCCGACGATCTCGCCGATTTCCTGCGCGGTGTCGTTCAGCTCGTTCACCACACCGGCGGTGACCTTGGCCTCGCGCACCGTGTCGTCGACCACCTGCGAGGCGCGGCCGAGCTGCGAGGCGATCTCGCTGATCGACGCCGACAGCTCGGCGGTGGCGGTCGCCACCGTCTGCACGCTGGCCGAGCTGCGCTCCGACGCCGACGACGCCTCCGACACGCCGTCGCGGGCGCCGTCGGCGGCGCGGCTCATCGCCTTGGAGGTGTCGGTCATGCGGATCGCGGCCTCGGCGAGCGCCTCCAGCAGCGACTTCACCTCGGCGTCGAAGCTCGAGGTGAGCTGCGCCATCTGGCGGGCCCCAGCCAGCTCCTGGGCCTGCCGCGCGGCCTCCTCGGCCTGGAGCTCGCGGGTTCGGATCATGCTGTCGCGAAACACCTGGACGGTGGCCGCCATGCGGGCGATCTCGTCGCGCCCGGAGGTGTCGACGTCGATCGCGGTGTCGCCCTCGGCCAGCCGCGCCATCCGCCCGGCCAGGTCGTTGACCGGCCGCGCGATCGAGCGGCCGATCATCAGCGCCGCCACCACCACCAGCAGACCGATCGCCCCGATCAGGCCGAGGGTCAGGATCCTCGCCTGGCGCTCGATCGCCGCCGTGGCGACGACGGCGGCTTCGAAACGCTCGTGGATCTGCGCGCGCAGGGCGTCGAGCTTCGGCTCGGCCTCGGCGTAGAGATCGGACAGCAGCGCGGTCTCCTTCTCAAGGCCGAGCCGGCCATCGGCGTAGGCGTGGAACGCCTCGCGGTAGGACACCAGCGACGCCACCATCGACTGGCGCGCCTCGGCCGGGATCTCGGCCTTCGGCTCCAACAGGGCGCCGAACTCGGCGATCCGCTGGTCCAGCCGGCCGACATAGGCCGGGTCGAGCCGCATGATGAAGTCCTTCTCGTGCCGGCGCATCATCAGCAGCTTGACCATCAGGTCGTCCTGGGCGTGCTCGCCGATCACCGTCTCGGCGGCGTGCACCGCTTCGCGCAGCCGGCCCTGCAGGCCGCTCTTCTCGTCGAGCCCGAGGGCGGTCCATTGCCGCTCGACAACCTGGAACTGCGCCCGGTAGGCCTGGAAGGTCTCGCGCAGCGCAGCGGCCAGCGGCGCCTGCCGTGGGTCGAGGCGGTCGGCCAGGGTGCCAAGCGTCGCCACCACCGCCACCGCGACCTCGCCGTGCTTGTCCGCGTATGAGGGATCGAGCCGGATCAGGAAGTCCTTCTCGCGCCGGCGGGCGTTCAGGAAGCCCTCGGCGGCGCGGTTGATGAACTCGTTGCGCTCGCGCAGCGCCGCCATCTCCTCGGCCTGGACCGACCGCTCGGCGTCGGCCCACAGCGAGACCGCCCCAACGGCGGCGAATCCGACCAGCGCCACCGCGCCGATCGCGGCGGTGCGGGTGCTGACATTCAAGGCGCGCAGTGACATGAAGATTCTCCCACCGTCGTTAGAATTGAGAGCGTCCTTCTAGAGCGGCTTGCTTAACCGTTCGTTGGCGCGACCGGCGGCCGCGATCACAAGCGCGTGATCATCACGGGTGCGGCATCATCCCGGCGTAGAACGGGTGCAGCGCGTTTAGCGCCGCCCACAGGCCGAGCCCGGCCGCCACCCGCCACACCCCGATGCCGCGCCAGTCGATCCGCACCCGGCCCTGGGCGGCGGCCAGGAACGGCACGCAGGAGGTGGTCATGGCGAGCGGCCCCCAGGCCGCCTCGACCCGCCGGCGCAGCTTGGCGTCGAGCGACGGCATCCCGCCATAGGCCAGCACCGCGATCCCGGCGAACAGCAGGATCGAGGCGAGGTCACCGTTGGCGGCGAGGTGCGACAGCGCCCACAGCCCGACGGCGTTCAGGAACGGGTGGCGGGTGACGGTCAGAACGCCCTTCACGGCGTTGGGCTCGTCCAGGACGCTTTCGCCGCCGACCGCGGTCGGGCTGCGGGTGGTGATCCCGGCGACCAGCAGCACGGCGGCCAGCGGCATCGCCAGGTTCGGGATCCAGCGGGTCCAGGCAGGCGGCGTCCAGACATCCACCACCGGGGCGGCGCCGTAGGCCAGAACCGTCCACAGCAGCGCCGCCAGCGCCAACAGGGCGTACAGGCCACGGAACCGCTCCTCGCCGATCCGCTTCACCGCCGGGTCGCGCAGCGGCGCCGACGACAGCGCGAAATGCCCGCCGACGAACACGGCGAGCCCGAGCAGCAGGGCGTCGATGGTCCCGAGCATTGCCGTCTGGTCCCCTCCCGCCAATCGCGTAGAGTGCGGATATGACACGCGCACCCGACGACGCCAAGCCCGACCCCGCCGCCCAACCCGCCGCCGAAACCGAAAACGCCGCCCCGGTCGCCCCTCCCGTCAGCGAGGACACGCCGGTCCGGCTGGCGATCCTGGAATGCTGCGCCGCCGCCGGCCCCGGCCGGTCGATCGACCCGGCGGTGGTGGCCCGGGCGCTGGGCGGCGCGCCGGAGGAGGTGGTGGCGTGGCGCGCCCTGCTGCGCCGCGTCCGCGCCGCCACCGCCGCGCTGCAGGACGAGGGCCTGGTGGTGGCGCTGCGCAAGGGCAAGCCGGTCGACATCCGCAGCGCCAAGGGCGTCCTCCGGCTGGCGCTGGCGCCCGGTGGCGGGGGATCTGGCAGGGGATCCGGCGCCGGGTAAGCCCTACAGCGCCTCCGGCACCGCCAGCCCGCGCCGCCGGCAGGCCGCCTCGACGGTGTTCCGCAGCAGCACCGCGATGGTCATCGGCCCGACCCCGCCCGGCACCGGGGTGATGGCGCCCGCCACCGCCGCCGCCTCGGCGTAGGCGACGTCGCCGACCAGCCGGGTCTTGCCCTCGCCCTTGTCGGGCGCCGCGACCCGGTTGATGCCGACGTCGATGACGGTGGCGCCCGGCTTGATCCAGTCGCCGCGCACCATCCCCGGGCGGCCGACGGCGGCCACCAGGATATCGGCCCGGCGGCACAGCGCCGGCAGGTCGCGGGTGCGGGAATGCGCGATCGTCACCGTGCAGTCCGCGGCCAGCAGCAGCTGCGCCATCGGCTTGCCGACGATGTTGGAGCGCCCGACCACGACGGCGTGCAGGCCGGACAGGTCGCCGAGCGTGTCCTTCAGCAGCATCAGGCAGCCGAGCGGCGTGCACGGCACCAGCGCGGCACCGCCGGTCGCCAGCCGCCCGGCGTTGACGACGTGGAAGCCGTCGACGTCCTTGGCCGGGTCGACCGCGTCCAGCACCGCCTGGGCGTCGATCTGCGGCGGCAGCGGCAGCTGCACCAGGATGCCGTCGACCGCGTCGTCGGCGTTCAGATCGGCGATCAGCGCCAGCAGGGCGCCCTCGCCGGTGTCGGCCGGCAGCCGATGCTCGATCGAGCGCATGCCGGCCTCGGCGGTCTGGGCCGCCTTGTTGCGCACGTAGACCTGGCTGGCCGGGTCGTCGCCGACCAGCACCACCGCCAGTCCCGGCCGCAGGCCGTGCCGCGCTCCCAACTCGGCGACCGCCTCGCCGACCCGCCGGCGCAGCCCCTCGGCGAACGCCTTGCCGTCGATCACCCGGCCCACGCTCATGACTTCGCCCCCTCCTCGGTTTCGGCCGCCTCCAGGCGCGCCAGCAGCGCCGCCGGATCGTCAGCCCGCACCAGCAGCACCTTGCGCCGGTCGGCCGCCCCCTGGGTCACCGCGATCGCCGACCGCGGCACCCGCCAGCGCCGCGCCAGCATTTCGGCGACCGCCTTGTTGGCCCGGCCATCCTCGGGCACGACGGTCACCGAGACTAGCAGCAGGGTGACGCCGGATGGGTCGACGGCGACACCGCGCACCCGGTCGGCGGATGCCTTCGGCGTGACCTTCAGCGCCACCCGCACGCCGCCGGCCACGATCCGGAACGGCGAGGCGGTGGCCACCCGCCGGCTCAGGCCAGGCCGGCCACCAGCTCGTGCAGCAGGCGCAGGCCGAACTGCAGGGCCAGCACCAGCACCACCGGCGACAGGTCAATGCCGCCCAGGTTCGGCATGACGTTGCGGATCGGCCGCAGTGCCGGCTCGATGATCTTCGACAGGAAATCCATAACCACGTAGATCACGCGGTTGTAGGCGTTCACGACGCCGAACTTCACCAGCAGATCAATCACGATGTAGGCGAACAGCAGGTAGGTGTAGGCCTGGACGACCCAGTCGATCAGCCAGAGAATCGAGTACATCGCGATCCACCCTCCCTTGGTGAGCGCCGCACCCTACCCACGCCGGCCCGCGACGGCAAGCGGGCCGCCGGCAGGCTGATTGTTACAGGCGATTCATGTATAGTTACTAATGTTTTGCTGGCCATTCCTAGCGTTTTCGATAACGTTGCCGGCAACGAGGATGGTCATGACGCCGACCAGCGACGCGCTGCCTCTCGACCAGATCTTTGATGCGCTGGCGTCGATCGACGTGGCGGTGGCGATCTACGACCGCGACGACCGGGTGTTGGCGGTCAGCCCGTACTATGCCGCCATGTTCCCCGAGGAGGACCTGACACCCGGGGTGACATACCGCCAGGCGCTGCACCGCTTCGCCGAGCGCAACGACCGGGTGCGGGCGCTCGGCTACCCGGACATGGACAGCTACCTCGACGCCGAGATCGCCCGCCACCGCACTCCCTACGCCCACCAGGTGTACCGGCTGGCCAACGGTCGCTGGATCGAGGCCCGCAAGGTGCCGACCCCGGATGGCGGGGTGGTCGGGCTGTGGCGCGACATCACGCTGCAGCGCGACGCCGAGGCGTCGATGCTGCGCTCCAAGGAGGCGACCGAGCTGGCCAGCCACGCCAAGGCCGACTTCCTGGCGCTGATGAGCCACGAGTTGCGCACCCCGCTGAACGCGGTGATCGGCTTCGCCCAGTTGATCGAGCGCTCCGACGGCACCATGGCGACAGCGACCATGAGCGAGTACGCCGGCCTGATCCGGACCAGCGGCGAGCAGCTGCTGCAGACCATCAACGACATCCTCGACCTGACCCGGCTCGGCGGCCACGGCGCCGACATCCCGATGGCGCTGGTCCGACTGGAGGCGGTCACCGCCACCTGCCTGCGAATCGCCGAGCCGTTCGCCCGGCCGCGCCAGGTGACGCTGGTCGACGCCGTCCCCGCCGACCTGCCGCCGCTGCAGGCCGACGCGGGGTCGCTGCGGCGCATGATCACCCACCTGCTGTCGAACGCGGTCAAGGTGTCGCTGAGCGGCGGCGCGGTGACGCTGTCGGCGGCGCTCGGCGGCGACGGCGGCCTGGTGGTCACGGTCGCCGACGACGGCCCGGGCATGACCGCCGAGCAGATCGCCGCCGCCATCGAGCCGTTCACCCAGCACGACGAGGTCCGCTCGCGCCGGCTGTCGGGCGCCGGCATCGGCCTGCCGCTGGTGAAGACCCTGATCGAGCTGCACGGCGGCCGCCTGGCGATCGACTCCACCCCCGGCGCCGGCACCCGCGCCCGGCTCGAATTCCCGCCGGCGCTGGTCGAGCGCGACCGGCGCGAGGCGGGCCCCGAAGCAGGCCCACAAGCTGCCCCTTGAACCCGGCGCCCGAAGTTCTTATAAACCCGGTCACTCGACGGGCGGCCAGTGGCCGACCCGCCCAGTCGGTGGGGCCGTAGCTCAGCTGGGAGAGCGTCGCGTTCGCAATGCGAAGGTCGGGAGTTCGATCCTCCTCGGCTCCACCAAAATATTCATAAAAACAGCATATTGTCGGGTGACAATCGATCCCCCTGCGGCAGACCGCTGCCGGTAAGCCAATGGTAAGCCAGCGGGACGATCGCGCGCCCCGGCCCGGCGGGCGGATTGCAGGTTGCCGATCGCGCCCCCGACCGCACCCTTCAGCACGCTGGTGATCCGCGGCGCGGGAAGCTCGCCAAGCCATGTCAATTCCTGCAGCCTGCTTGCCTGCCCGGACTGCATCGTCTGATGGAGGCCGACGGTGACGGCGGCTGCGAAGCTGTCCGAGCCCCCTTAACCGATACCCTTCTGCAGGGGAATGGTGAGCTGCACCCTCAATCCCTCGGGGCGAAACATCAGCTCGGCTTCGCCGCCTTCGTTCGCCGCACTGCCTTCGATAAGCTTGGTGCCAAAGCCACGTTGCATTGGCGGCTTTACCGGCGGACCGCGGCTCTCGCTCCAGATGAGCTCCAGAACCGGCTGGTCCTTCGCCTGGACAGACCAGCGCGCATCGACCCTGCCCGTCGGAACGGACAGGGCTCCGTGCTTGGCGGCGTTCGTGGCGAGTTCGTGCAGGATGAGCGCAAGCGTCTGGGCGATCCTGGACGGAACCGCCAAGGGCGGGCCGTCGCAGGCGACACGGTCCGCCGGGTAGGGGGCGAGCTCCTGCCTGACGAGCGCGGCGACATCGACCGATTCCCATTGGCTGGCCGTCAGGAGACGGTGCGCGTTTGCCAGTGCGTTCAGACGGCCGAGAAGCGCCTTGCGTTCCGGGCCGGCGGCGAGTGTCTGGCTGGCGATGGCCCCGATCACCGCCACGATGTTCCTGACCCGGTGATCGAGTTCGCTGGCGAGCCGCTGCTGCCGTTCTTCGGCTTCCTTCCTGCCGGTGATGTCCCTGTCGATGCCGACCATCCGCACCGGCCGACCCGACGGATCGCGCAGGACGATCGCCCGGGTCGCCAACCATCGGAGTCCGCCGTCGAGGCGGATCATGCGAAACTCGACGTTCAATTCGGATCGACCGGACAGGGCCGCGTCGAGCGCATCGTCGATCCCGGGCCGGTCCTCCGGATGCACGAGTGCCCGGAAGGCTTCGATGCCGCCCGCGACCATGCCCGGCACCATTCCGGCCAGCCGGGCGAGATTGTCGGACCATCCGACGCTGCCGGAGGCGATGTCCCAGTCCCACACGCCAATGTCGGCGGCTGCCATGGCCATCCGCACCCGCTCTTCGCTGTCGCGCAGCGCCTCGTCCGCCCGACGCCGGTCCGTGATGTCGACGCTGATCCCGTAGGCCCGGGGCGCCGCGCCATCGCCGTCGCGTACCAGGCGTCCGTCGACCCTTACCCACCTCAGCCCCTTCCCGGGATGGCGCGATCGGAACTCGAGCCGGTATTCGCCGGCGTCGTTGCCGGCCCCGTGGCGGCACGCCTGCACCTTCGCGCGGTCTTCCGGAACGACGCAGCGTGCCAGCCATTCGTCGAAACCGGGCGGTTCCCTGTTCGGGTCCAGTCCGTAGAGGTTGTAGGTTTCCGGCGACCAGACCTGAGCGCCGGTCTCCGGATACCACTCCCAGGCGCCGGCGTTCGCGGCCGACAGCGCCATGCGCTGCAGCGCCTCGTTGGAGCGCAGCGCTTCGGCCTGCTTGCGGAGGCCAATGTCCTCAACCACGGCGATGAAATAGTCGGGCTTACCCTGGGCGTCGCGAACCACAGACCCGGTCAGGTTGACCCACACCGTCGAGCCGTCCTTGCGGATGTAGCGCTTTTCCATGCTGTAGAACGGAATGTCGCCGGCGTGGAGGGCGCGCGCCTGAGACAGGTCCGCCTCGAGGTCGTCGGGATGCGTTATGTCCTGGAACGTCCGGGCCCGGAGTTCGGCTCGGTCGTAACCAGTAATCTCGCACAGCTTCCGGTTCAGCCGCAGGAACCGGCCACCGGGTCCAACATGCGCCATTCCGACCGCCGCCTGCTCGAAGGTCGCGCGGAAACGCGTCTCGCTTGCCCGCAAATCGGCCTCGGCGCGGCGCTTGTCGGTGACATCCTCCCCCGACGCCACGACCTCGACGATTTGGCCCGCCTCATCCAGCAGCACGGCGTTTCGCCAGGCGATGATCCGCTCGGACCCGTCCCGGCAGAGGATTGGAGTTTCGCAATGCTCCGGTGCCTCCCTGGCCCCGTCCCTGAATAGGTTGAACACCTGCCGTGCCCTTCCGCGCACGCGTGCAGGCACGAAGTCGTCAAACCAGTTACGGCCGACCATTTCCCCGAGCGGATAGCCGAGGGCCTCGCAGCCTTTCCGGTTGACGCGCCGCACCCGGCTGTCGGGCCCGACCCCGACCAGAATGGAATCCACAAGTTCGAAGTGCTGATGTGTCCAGTCAGGGTTCGACTCATGCGCGATGTCAGGATGCGGCGCTCTCTCGCGCATGATATCTCCACGTGCTCGCAGACTATCGCACCCCGTTGCGCACAGTACCCTGTTCGGTGGTGGTTGATATGATTCAGATCAACTAATAATATATTCGGCGCGTGTTGGCTGGCTTGTCACGGGGCCGGGTGCCTCGCCGTCGTGTTCTGGAGTCGGTTGGTGCCCGGATCACCGCCGGGGGTGCAAATCGCCCCGTCGCCACCCATTTCCTCGGGTGCCAAACGCCGACATCTTGCGGGGGGAACCAACGAGAGGAGCGCACGCATGGCGGTCACCCGCAAGGAAGAGGCCCGGGCTCTGGATTCCGACGAGCGCGAACTGGTCGAGCGGTCGCATCACCCGGAGCTGCAGGAACTGCCGGATTCCGAGCTGTCCAAACTGGTGAAGCTGGTCCGTGACCGGCGCGACAAGGCCAAGAGCCAGGCGCAACAGCGGCGGCGCGAGATGCGCGGCAAGGCGGCCCCCAGGGGGGCGGAGCCGTCGCGCGAGGATGCCGGCTCGCGCCTCAAGCTGACGGTGCTGGCGATGGCGGTGCGGCGCCTGAACACCGAGGCCGGGCGCCGGCGGCGGATGTCCGGCCACGCCGACCAGGTCGCCAATTCCCGCCGCGCGCTGGCTCTGAAGCGGGCGGCCGAGCCCGAAGGCCCCGACTTCAACACCCGCCACGCCCACCACGGCATGCGCAGCACCCCGAACCGACGGGCCGAGGATCTGGTCCGCCCTGCCGAACTCGGCCGCCAGCGCCAAGCGGCGAACGTCGCCCAGGCCAGGCGCGACGGCTGAGCCGGGCGGCAGGGGGGTAGCGCCAGGTCGTACCGTCAGGCCGGCACCCGCCCGGCGGCACCGCCGGCCCGGTAGCGGTAGATCGGCTCCGGGCCGGATTCGGCGTCGACCGCCACGATTTCCGGCGGCCAGCCGTCGAACGCGAAGCTGTACGACACCACCACCGTGCCCGGCCGCAACTCGGCCGTCAGTTTCGGGCCGAGCCGGCGCATCACCGACGGCATCAGGTAGCAGACGGCGGCGCCGGCATCGCCGAGCGGCTCGGCCAGCAGGTCGGCGCGCCGGTAGACCAGGTTCGGGCGCGGCCGCAGGGCGTGGCGCAGCCGCGCGAACAGCCACGGCACCGGCGACAGCTCGATCCCGACCACCGGGTTGCCGGGGTAGCGGTCGGCCAGCGCCAGCGCCAGCCCGCCCCAGCCCGAGCCGAGGTCGTAGACCGTGCCGTCGACCGCCCGTGGCAACTGGCGCAGCAGCGCCGCCCGTGTGCCCGGACGGGTCGGCATCGGCGGCACCCCGGTGCGCACCGTGTAGGCGAGGATGACGAGGCCGACGGCCAGCATCGCCACCAGCACGACGGCCTCGGCGCCGGTGACGGCGGCGGCCTGGAGGGCTCCGAGCGGGCCGGTGGCCGGGTCGCCGGGTGAGGGGGGCGAGGCAGTTAAATCCATAGCTGATGATGGCACGGATCGCCGGACCCGCCGGCGCTCCTCCGCCGCCGGTCAGCGTTCCACGAACGCCCGCTCGATGACGTAGGAGCCGGGGTTGTTGCCGCTGCCCTCGACGAAGCCGAGGTCCTCCAGGATCGCCTTGAGGTTCTTCAGCATGCCCGGGCTGCCGCACAGCATGGCGCGGTCGCGCTCGGGGTCGAGCATCGGCAGGCCGAGGTCGTCGGTCAGGCGGTTGGTGGTGATCAGGTCGGTGATCCGGCCGCGGTGGCGGAACGGCTCGCGGGTCACCGTCGGGTAGTACAGAAGCTTCTCGCGCACATAGTCGCCGAGCAGCTCGTCGCGCGGGAACTCGTCGGCGATCCACTCGCCGTAGGCCAGCTCGGCGACCTTTCGGCAGCCGTGCACCAGCACCACCCGCTCATAGCGCTCGTAGCTCTCGGGATCCTTGATCAGGCTGAGGAACGGCGCCAGGCCGGTGCCGGTGCCGATCAGGAACAGGTTGCGGCCGGGCAGCAGGTTGTCCTGCACCAGCGTGCCGGTCGGCTTGCGGCCGACCAGGATGCGATCACCCTCCTTGAGGTGCTGCAGGCGCGAGGTCAGCGGGCCGTCCGGCACCTTGATGCTGAGGAACTCCAGCCGGTCCTCGTGGTTGGCGCTCGCCATCGAATAGGCGCGCAGCAGCGGCCTTCCGTCGACCTCGAGGCCGATCATGGTGAACTGGCCGTTGGCGAACCGGAACCCGGGGTCGCGGGTGGTGGTGAAGCTGAACAGGGTGTCGGTCCAGTGGTGGACGCTGAGGACGGTCTCGGTGTTCAGGTTGCTCATGGCGGCATCCGCTCCGCGCTGGAGGTCGAGGCGATAGTCGTTCGTGCGTACGGTTTTCAACCGGAACCCGGTGCGATCTGGATACCAGGAGGGGGAGGGCGGTGCCAAGCGACTTGTTCGATATAGAGGATTATGTGCTGTATTAAGAACACTGGTCGGGCTGGACGATCGTTGGCCCGATCGGCCATCCCCGCGTTGGTGCCATCCGGCGGTCGATTCCGGCTTTGATCACGGCGCCAAAGTGACCGATCCTGGCGCCGCACGAATTGACCTGAATCAGGATGCACCGGAATGACCGCGCTCAGCGTCAACATTAACAAGGTGGCGACCCTCCGGAACACCCGGCCGCACGCCGAGCCGAGCGTGCTCAGGGCGGCGCGCACCGTGCTGGAGGCGGGGGCGGCGGGGGTCACCGTCCACCCGCGCCCGGACGCCCGCCACATCCGCGTGCGGGACGTGCTCGACATCGCCGAGTTGATGCGCGAGCCGCGCTGGGCCGGCCGCGAGTTCAACATCGAGGGTTACCCCGACGATCACTTCCTCGACCTGATCGACCGGGTGCGGCCCGGCCAGGTGACGCTGGTGCCGGACGCGCCCGACCAGTCGACCTCCGACCACGGCTGGGACCTGCCGGGCGACGCCACCACCGTCGGCCCGGTGGTGGCGCGGCTGAAGGCGATGGGCTGCCGGGTGTCGCTGTTCGCCGACCCGGTCGCCTCGGTGATCGACGGCGCCCGGGCGGTCGGCGCCGACCGGGTCGAGCTCTACACCGGCCCCTACCACGAGGCGTTCGGCGGGCCGCGCCAAGGCGAGGTGCTGGCGGTGTTCGTGGCGGCGGCCGAGCGCTGCCGGGCCGCCGGTCTCGGCCTCAACGCCGGCCACGACCTGACCCTCGACAACCTGCCGACGCTCTCGCGGACCATCCCCTGGATCGACGAAGTTTCGATCGGTCACCACCTGATCGGCGACGCGCTGTGGCTGGGGCTGGCGGGGGCGGTCAAGGCCTACCAGGCCTGCCTCGCCCCGTCGGCGCCGTGAACCGGTAGCCCGTGACCGGCGGCGCCGACGCGCGGCGCGCCGCCCGGCAGCGCGCTACCGGTGGTTCGCTACTCGGCCGGGCCGGGGTACCAGGCGGGCGGGCGCTTCTCCAGGAAGCTGGCGAGGCCCTCGAAGGCCTCTTCGGTCTGGCGCTTGGCCGAGTGCTCGGCGACCAGCGCCTCGAAGGCGGCGTCGGTGGTCATCAGCCCGGCCTCGATCAGCGCACGGCGCTTGGTCTGGGCGGTCGCCTCTGGGGCCGACATCAGCAGCGCGTCGACGATCGGCGCCGCCGCCGCGTCCAGCCCGCCCTCGGGGCAGGTTTGGTGGACCAGCCCCATCGCCTTGGCCTCGGCGGCGCCGAAGCGCTCGCAGGTCAGCGCCCAGCGCCGGACGTTGCGCACGCCGATGGCGGCGTTCAGATGCGGCACGATGATGCCGGCCATCACCCCCCAGCGCGCCTCGGTGATCGCGAAGATGGCGTCCTCGGAGGCCACCACCACGTCGGCGGCGGCGACGATGCCGGTGCCGCCGCCGAAGCAACCGCCGTGCACCAGCGCCACCGTCGGCTTCGCGAACTCGGTCAGGCCGCGGATCGCCGAGGCGGTGCGGCGCGACACCGCGACGTTCTCCGCGGGCGACAGCTTGCCGATCTCCTTCAGCCAGGCGAGGTCGGCGCCGGCCTGGAAGTGCTTGCCGTTGCCGCGGATCAGCACGACCCGCACCGCGGCGTCGCCGCCGAGGCGCCCGAACGCCTCCAGCAGGCCGCCGATGACGTCGCCGTTGTAGGCGTTGTTGCGCTCCGGCCGGTTGAGGGTGACCGTGGCCACGCCGCGGCGGTCGACGGCGCACAGCACCGTGCCGTTGCCGTAGGTGCCAGTGCCAGTGCCGGGGGTGCTGGTCATGGTCGAAGTCCTCTCAGGGTGGTCGACAGCCGGGCCGCCATGGTCTCGATCATGGCCTGGGCCTTCGGGACCATGCGGGTCAGCGTCATGAAGCCGTGTGTGACGCCGTCGTACAGCTCGAAGGTGCCGGGCACGCCGGCGGCGCGCAGCGCGGCGTCGAGCCGGATCGCGTCGTCGCGCAGCACGTCGAGGCCGGCGGCGGCCACGAAGGTCGGCGGCAGCCCGGCCAGATTGGCCTTGAGGGGCACCGCGCGCGGGTCGTCATAGTCCTCCGGGCCGCGCAGGTAGTGCTCGAAGAACGCCCGCATCTCGGCCCGCGACAGCCCCCATTCGCCGCCGCCGAACCGGGTGTAGGACTCGGTCTCGAAATCGCAGTCCGCCACCGGGTAGATCAGGCCGAGTGCCCCGATCGAGCGGTCGCCCCGGTCGCGCAGCTGCAGCGCGGTGCCGATCGCGATGTTGCCGCCCGCGCTGTCGCCGGAGAGCGCGATCCGCGCCGGGTCGGCGCCCCAGGCTTCGGCCCCCTGGCCGTGGAGAAAATCGACCACCGCCGCGACCTCGGTGATGGCGGCCGGGAACGGGTTCTCGGGCGCCAGCGCGTAGTCGACCGCCGCCACCAGACAGCCTGAGGCATTGGCCAGCGCGTGCATGGCGCGGCCGTGGGTCTCCAGCGAGCCGACCACCCAGCCGCCGCCGTGCAGGTAGACGATGACAGGCAGCGGGGCGCCAGGGGCCGGTGCGCCCGGCGTCGGATCGGCGGTCGCCGGGTAGAGCAGCCGCACCGGAACCGGCCGGGTCGGCCCCGGGACCGTGACGTCCTCGACGCGGGCAAGCGCCGGGCGGTCCTGGTTCCACCAGGCGCGGTCGATCTCCATGCGGCGGCGCGCCTGGTCCGGCGTCATCCGGGAGCGGTCGGCGGGCAGGTCATGCTCGCGCGCAATCTCGGCCATGCGCGCGAAGGCCTTTTGCATGTCGGGGTCGACCCACGGGTCGGCGTCGGTGGCCATGAAACGTCCTTCGCTCGTCGATGAAGTGCGCGCCCGGCCGGGCGACCCCGGCATCGTCGGCGGTTTCGCCGCGCCGGGCAAGTCTCGGGCCGGTGCGGCAAGGCGAATGGCGCGCGCGAGAGGTAAACCGCCGGAGCGGTGTGGTGCTATGGTTCGTGTCCTCTCAATCATGAAGAGGGAAAGACCATGTATAATTCAATTCAAAATCAATCCGACGACTTCTCCAGCACCCTGCCGGACTACGGACGCCTGATCCGCGGCATGCTGCGCGCCTACACCGACGCCGTCTCCGGGCTGCTCGCCCGGGAGGGCTTCCGGCTGGAGGTCGAGGAGGATCTGCGGAACTGGGTGCGGGTCATGCAGTCGGCTCCGGGCACCGACGGCATCAACCCGACCTTCGACCCGGAGCGCAGCGGCGAGCCGGAGGACTCCTACTGGCTGCACGTCCGCGCGTCGGACGGCACCACAGCGGCGGTGATGGCCGGCCGCTACATCGAGACCGCCGACTATCACCAGCACGTGCGGCAGGGGCTGCTGTGGTCGCCGGCGTCGGACCCGCGGCCGGTGGAGACGGTGCTGCGGGGGCCGGGGCCGTCGGGAAGGCTCAGCCATTGCGGCGGGCTGTGGGTCGACCCGGCGTACCGCGGGATCGGCCTGTCCTGGCTGGTGCCGCGGCTCAACCACGCGGTGGCGGCCTACCGCTGGGGCGTCGACGGCATCGTCGGCGTGGTGTTCGACCGGCTGCTCGCCAAGGGTGTTCCGACCGCCAACTACGGCGTGCCCGACGTCCGGCTGTGCGTCGACGGCTGGTTCTGGCCGACCGGGCGGGTCGAGCGGATGTTCCAGACCTTCACCCCGGCCGACTTCCTAATCAAACGAACTTGGGACGACCTTGAGCAGGTTCGGTCGGGTGGCGACAAGAAGATGCGAGATTTCGCCCCGATCGCCCGCAAGCGGAACGATGTAGCGGCGGTACACGATCTCGCGTCCGTGCCATAGCAACTCGACCTGGGCCAGCGTGACTGCGGCGTTGCTCTTCGCATAGGCGTAGTCACGCTCGGCCAGATCCCGCACCAGCCGCCACTCGGCGTCCCGCAGCGTGCGCCCGGAGTATTCCTTGCCGTCGTGGATGGCGATGCGGTTGCCGTACTGCAGGAATCGGAAATTCGACGGGTCGTCGGCCGAGCAGTCGATGAGGTGGGTCGAGCCAAGGATCCCGAGGTCGATCAGCAGGTTGGCGTCGACGTCGGCGACGCTCGGCGGGCTGGAACCCCCGCCGAGCCTGAGCGCGCGCGACAGTTGGATGAACGGGTTGTCGACCCCGACCACGAAGTCGGTCGGGGCGCCGAAACGGGCGAGCGCGCGCCCTCCCGCGTCGGCGGTCACCAGCTTCGAGGCACCCCACATGGCTGTCACCAGCCGGCGACGCGCAGCAGCCGCATCCGCCGGCCGCCGATCTCGACCGGCAGCACGATGAACTGCAGCCCGCCGTCCATGTCCTCGACCACCGAGAACCGCAGCGCCATCGGCCGGTCGATCTCGCCCAGCGAGTCGTGGATCCGCTTGGCGATCTCGACGTGGTAGTAGGCGGTGTCGAGCGGGCCGACCAAGTCCGCCGTGTTGACCAGTTCGCCGCTCGCTTCGCAGAACAGGAAGCTGCGCGGCCCGCAGATCGCCTCGTTGCCGGTCACGTCGGTGGTGCCGGACCGCTTCAGCTCCAGCCACTCCAGGGTGGCGTTCTTCAGCGCCAGGTCGAGGGCGAGGAACGACACGTGCCGGATGATGAATCCGGGTGCCGGCTGGATGTAGGCGGCGCGCGCAATGGTCATATCGTCATCCCATCCCTGCAACCAGGACAGAACCTAGCACCGCGAGGCCGCGAACGGGAAGCGCGGGGCCCTCTCCGTCCCCATCGCCATTCAGGTCACCACTCCGCGCGGTCGGGCGGGACATGGGTCGGGCCGTCGGGCGCCACCAGGTTCCAGCCGCTGAGCGTGCGGTCGGCGTGCGCCATCCGCCACGACAGCATGCGCCCGGCGTAGTCGGCGCGGATCGAGGCGTAGCCAGGGTCCTCGGCGAGGTTCTCAAGCTCTGCCGGGTCGCGCGCCAGGTCGAACAGCAGCGGCGGCAGCCCGGTGAAATGGACGTATTTGAACTGCTTGTCGCGCAGCACGGCGAGCTGGGCGGTGTCGTGGGTCAGGCCCAGCCTGTCCGCCACATCGGTCGTGCCGATCTCGCGGAAGTCGTACTCCCAGTGCGCCGCGTCGCGCCACACCCGCGGCGTGCGGCCCTCCAGGAACGGCGACAGCGACCTGCCGTCCATGGCCGGCGGCGTCTCGGCGCCGATTTCCTCGAGAATGGTCGGCGCCAGGTCGACGGCCTCGGTGAAGGCCTCGACCACCCGGCTGGCGGCCTGGGTCCCGCCTGCCGGCTTGACGATCAGCGGGATGTGGTAGGCGCCGTCGAAATAGCCGCACTTGCCGAGCAGGTGGTGGTCGCCGAGCATGTCGGCGTGGTCGCTGGTGATCACGATCAGGGTGCGGTCGTAGCGGCCGGTGGCCTTCAGGAAGGCCACGGCGCGGCCGATCTGGGCGTCGACCTCGGCGATCATCCCGTAATAGGTGGCGCGCAGCACCGCCACCGCCTCGTCGGGCATGTCGGCGGCGAGACCAGGAGCCTCGTACACGAAGCTCGCCAGCGGGATCCGGCCAAGCTCGTAGGCGAGGTAGCGATGCTGGGCGGCCTCGGTCGCCCGGTCGCCGGCGCGTACCGGGCGCGGCGTCTCCTTCGGGTCGATCATTGTGTTGTAGGGCGCCGGCACCACGAACGGCGGGTGCGGGCGGATGTGGCTGACGTGCAGGAAGCTCGGGCCGGCGGTCCCGTCGCGCGACGACAGGTGATCGATCAGCCGGCCGGTCAGGAACGCGGTTTCGGTGGCGTCGGCGTCGAACGCCGGCGGCTCGCGGTGCGGGCCGGCGGGCGCCTGGCCGGAGCCGCGGGGCCGGAACACGTCGTTGACCCCGGCGCCCAGGTCGACGCCGCGGCCGGCCAGCCAGTTCCGCCAGACCGGGCTCGGCTCGGCCATGTCGGTGTGGACCGCGAAGCCGGGCGCGATGCCCTCGTAGGTGCGCAGGCGCGGATCATCCGGCGACAGGCCGCGCGGATCGACGGACTGGTCGGTGTAGCCGAACAGCAGCGGGTCGTAGCCGGCGGCGCGCGCCGCGGTGGCGACCGTGGCGTGGCGGGCGTCGAGCGGGCTGCCGTTGCGGCACACCCGGTGGTTCATCTGGTACAGCCCGGTCAGCAGGCTGGCGCGCGCCGGCGAGCACGGCGCGCAGGTGGCGTAGTGGTTGCGGAACAGCACGCCGTCGGCGGCCAGCGCGTCGAGGTGCGGGGTGCGCGCGCAGGGATGCCCGACCGCCGACAGGCTGTCGCCGCGGAACTGGTCGAGGGTGATCAGCAGGACGTCGGGGCGGGTCGGCATGGCGGACCGGAGGCTGCGGGGTGGGTGCGCGGGAGCGGGCGGATCGGGGCGCCGGTCGGGGCACCGGCCGGGCCAAGGATGCCGAACTCCGCGTGGCGTGCCTAGCCCGGACGCTGCGCCAAGGGGTGTCGCCGGCATGGGGTGACGGCGGCTGCGCACCGCTCTAGGCTCGTCGCGGAATCGACGATGGAGAACCGACATGCCGACTATCGATCCCGACCGCCTGATGGCCGATCTGAGGGAACTGCGCTCGATCGGCGCGGTGGAGACCGGCGTGGTGCGCCCGGCGCTCAGCGAGAAGGACATGGAGGCGCGACGCTGGCTGAAAGCCAAGTTCGAGGCGGCCGGAATGACGGCGACCATCGACGGCGTCGGCAACGTGCTCGGGCGCTCCTCCAAGCCGGGGCCGGCGCTGCTGATCGGCTCGCATTCCGACACCCAGCCGCGCGGCGGCTGGCTCGATGGCGCGCTCGGCGTGATCTACGGCCTGGAGATCGCCCGCGCCATGGCCGAGGATCCGGCGACCGCCGGCCTGGCGGTCGACGTGGTGTCCTGGCAGGACGAGGAAGGAACCTACATGTCCTGCCTCGGCAGCCGGTCGTGGTGCGGCACCCTCGACCCGGCGGTCGAGAAGGCGTCATTCAACGCCGCGCTGGGGATGACGCTGCCCGAGGCGATTGCGAAGGCCGGGCTTACCGACGTGCCGCGCATGACCATCGAGAAGGACCGCTACCTCGGTTACCTGGAGGCGCACATCGAGCAGGGCGCCTATCTGGAGGAGGGCGAGCTGCACATCGGCGTGGTGACCGGCATCGTCGCCATCCGCGCCATGCGGTTCCGCTTCCACGGCGAGCAGAACCACGCCGGCACCACCACCATGCGCCGGCGCAAGGACGCCTCGACCGCGCTGTTCGAGGTCGCCCATCGGGTGAACCAGGAATTCCCGAAGGTCGCTGGCGAGCGCACGGTGTGGACCATGGGCCGGGTGGCGGTGCAGCCGGGCGCGCCGTCGATCGTGCCGGGCTACGCCGAGCTTGACCTGCAGTTCCGCGACCTCGACGAGAGCGTCCTCGACCGCTTCGAGGAAATCGCCGCCGAGATCGCCCGCGACATCGGCGCCCGCGGCAAGGTCAAGGTCGAGGTCGAGCGCTCGCGCACCCCGATCAAGCCGTCCTGGATGGACGAGGGCTTCCAGAAGCACATCGCCGGGGCCGCGGAAGCGACGGTGCCGGGCAAGTGGCTGAGCATGCCGAGCGCGGCCGGCCACGACCCGATGGTGATCAGCGAGAAGATCCCCTGCGCCATGCTGTTCATCCCGTCGATCGGCGGCATCAGCCACGACTTCGCCGAGGACAGCCACCAGAGCGACATCGTGCTTGGGTGCCGGGTGCTGGCCGACGCCGCCGCCTCGATCCTCGAGGAGCGGCGGAACCGATGACACCCGACCGGGTCGCGGACGCGGCGAGGCATCTCGCCCGGGCCCGGCTGTCCGGACCGCCGACGCCGGCCCCGGCCGCGGCCCTGGTGCCGGACGGCGTCGCCGAGGGCTACGCCCTCCAGCGCGCCGTGAACGCCGTGCTGGAGGCGGCCGGGTTCGGCCCGCGCACCGGCCACAAGATCGGCTGCACGACGCCGGTCATGCAGGCCTATCTCGGCATCCCGCACCCCTGCGCCGGCGAGGTGTTCGCCAGCACGGTGCACGAGGGCGCAGCCGAGCTGCCGCTGTCGCGCTTCCACCGGGTCGGGGTCGAGTGCGAGATCGCCGCCCGGCTGGGCCAGGACCTGCCGGCGCGGTCGGGCGGCCACGACCGTGACAGCGTCGCGGCGGCGGTCGACTGCCTGATGGCCGGCATCGAACTGGTCGACGACCGTTATGCCGACTACGCGGCGCTGCCGGCGCCGGTGCTGATCGCCGACGACTTCTTCAACGCCGGCGTCGTGCTCGGGTCCGCGGTGCCTGACTGGAGAGGTCTGGATCTCGCCACCATCGAGGGCGTGATGACCGTGGACGGCGCCGAGGCCGGCCGCGGCCGGGGCGCCGACATCCTGGGACACCCGCTGTCGGCGCTGGCCTGGCTGGCCGACCACCGGGCGGCGCTCGGCCTGCCGTTGCGGGCCGGCGAGTTCGTGATGCTTGGCAGTGTGGTCAAGACCGTCTGGATCGAGGCGCCGGCGCGGGTCGAGATCCGGTTCGAAGGGCTGGGCGAGGCGTCGGTCACGTTTACCTGAGGGCCGGCCCCTTATTGCCGGGTTTGCCAAGTTGCGCGGAAAGGATGATGCTTCCGGTTGAGCCATCCGGCACCTGTCTCGCGGACAGATGGTCTCGGGACCGGCCGCCGGCCATCGCGGGAGGCGATCCATGGTCGATGATAGTCCGCTAGAGCCCGCCCGCCCGCCATCCCGGACCACCCGGCTGACCGGCTATCTCGGCGTCGTCGGCGCGGTGCTCGGGCTGGTCGGAACCGGTGTGGGGATCTGGACGCAGATCGAGGGCCGACGCCAGCAGCGCGAACTCGACGGCCTGAAGATTGAGGTCGAACGTCTTGAGGCCCAGCGCGAGGATCGCAAGCTCGACTACGACATCGCTCTCAAGATCTATGAGAAGGTGGTCGGTGTCGACGAGGCCGACGCCCGCCAGCTGCGGCTGGCCGTCGCCCTGATCGAGGTGCTGCCGGACAACGGCTTCAAGGGCCGGCTGGCGACCGCGTTGGCGACGCTGTCGTCCGGCGTCGCCGACGCCACCGACGACCAGGAATTGCGCGAGGACGCCCGCAAGGTCGCCCAGGCGGCCGACTTCATCGCCCAGTCGCAGCCCCCTGTGCGCGCGGCGCCGCCGGTGTCGGGGACGGTGGCCGCCGGCCGGCCGGGCGGCTGGGATTACGACGTGTTCTGGTGCGAGTCGCCCGGCGTGGCGGCCGATCCGGGCGGGGCACACCCCTACCAGACGGCGGCGCAGGCGATCGCGGGGTGGCTCGGCACCCCGGATGCCGGCCGCGTCCGCGTCCGGGTCTTGCCGGACGCGGTGAACGCGCGGCCGGGGTACCAGATCTCGGGCAACGTGATCCGGGCCGACCCGAAGCCGGAGGAGACCGCCAGGGCGGTCGAGTTGAAGCGCGGGCTCGAGGAGGCCGGTCGGTCGTTCCGGATCGAGACCGCCGGCGGCACCACGCCCTGGTACATCAGCCTGTTCGTGTGCCCCGAGGCTGGCCGCTGACCAGGGCACCCCGCGGTTCGCGGCGCCGGTCCATCGCGACGCTTGCCTCGTCCCGGCGTTCCGCCTAAAGCCAAGCGGCAACCCGCCGGAGCCCCGCCATGGACGTCGCCGCCCGCATCCGGGCGATCCTCGATGCCGAAGCCGACGCCATCCGCTCGATCAAGGTGGACGACACCTTCGAGCGCGCGGTCGCGGCGATGGCCGAGTGCCCCGGCAAGATCATCACACTCGGCATGGGCAAGGCCGGTTTCGTGGCCCGCCGGTTCGCGGCGACGCTGGCGTCGACCGCGACTCCGGCGTTCTACATCCACCCGAGCGAGGCGGCCCACGGCGATCTCGGCCACATCGAAGACGGCGACTGCCTGGTCGCGTTCTCGACCTCCGGCAAGACCCGCGAGGTGCTGGAGTGCATCGAGCTGTCGCGCCACCTGAACCGCGAGGGCGTGGTGATCGGCATCACCTCGCACCCGGATTCCGGGCTGCGCGACCTCGCCCACATCGTGCTCGACATGGGTGTCATCCAGGAGCCGTGCCCGCTCGGCCTGACGCCGACCGCCAGCATCGCGGCGATGAGCGCGATCGCCGACGCCCTGACGCTGACGCTGATGGAACGCAAGGGCGTCACCCGCGAGGAATACGGCGTGCGCCACCACGGCGGCTATCTCGGGCGCCGCGCCCGGCTGGACAACGTGTGAGGCGCGGTGTGAGGTGCGGACCGCTGCCCAGTTGACGCTGGTTCACGGCACCTTACCTTTCCGTCCCATGGCCACCCCCCACCCCGAGTCCTGGGTCGAGGTCCGCCCGCACGGGTTGTACGTTGTGCCCGGCGGCTTCTACGTCGATCCGCTGCGCGGCGTCGATCGGGCGGTCATCACCCACGGCCATTCCGATCACGCCCGCCCCGGGCACCAGGCGGTCCTGGCGACCGCCGAGACGCTGGCGATCATGGCGCATCGGCTCGGCGACCAGGCCGGGCGATCGACGCAGGCGCTGGCCTACGGCGAGGTGGTGCGGGTCGGCGACGTCGAGGTGTCGCTGCACCCGGCCGGCCACGTGCTGGGCAGCGCCCAGGTGTGCGTCGAGTACCGGGGCTCGCGCATCGTGGTGTCGGGCGACTACAAGCGCCGCCCCGACCCGACCTGCGCCGCCTTCGTGCCGGTGCCGTGCGACGTGTTCGTGACCGAGGCGACGTTCGGGCTGCCGGTGTTCCGCCACCCGGACGACGGCGGCGAGATCGCCCGGCTGCTGGACAGCGTCCGGTTGTTCCCGGATCGCTGCCACGTGGTCGGCGTCTACGCGCTCGGTAAGGCGCAGCGGCTGATCGGCCTGCTGCGACGGGCCGGCTGGGACCGGCCGATCTACGCCCACGGCGCCCTGCTGCCGATGTGCGCGCTGTACGAGGCGCACGGTGTTGCGCTCGGCGACCTGCGGCCCGCCACCGCCGGCGCCAAGGGCCTGCCGAAGGACGAGTTCTGCGGCGGCATTGTGCTGGCACCGCCGTCGGCGATCATCGACCGCTGGGCGCGCCGGTTGCCGGACCCGGTGGTGTGCATGGCGTCGGGCTGGATGCGGGTCCGCCAGCGCGCTCGCCAGGGCGGGGTCGAGTTGCCGCTGATCATCTCGGACCACGCCGACTGGGACGAGTTGCTGCAAACCGTCGACGACGTCGCGGCACCCGAGATCTGGATCACCCACGGTCGCGAGGAGGCGCTGATGCACGCCGCCAGCGCCCGCGGCTACCGGGCGCGGGCGCTGTCGCTGGTCGGATACGAGGACGAGGGCGGCGCATGACGCCGTTCTCGCAGTTGCTGGACCGGCTGATCTACACGCCGGCGCGCAACACCAAGCTGGCGCTGATCGTCGACTACTTCCGCCATGCCCCGGATCCAGACCGGGGATGGGCGCTCGCCGCGCTGACCGGCGGCCTGACGTTCCCCGGCGTCAAGGCGGGTGCGATTCGCGAACTCGCCATGCGTCGGGTCGACCCGGTTCTGTTCGGCTGGTCCTACGACTACGTCGGCGACCTCGCCGAGACCACGGCGCTGATCTGGCCCGAGCGCCGCACGAATCGGGCCTGGCCGACCTTGGGCGAGGTGGTTGAGCGGCTGCGCGCCACCGCCCGTGCCGACGCCGCCGACGTCATCGAGGAGTGGCTCGACCCGCTCGACGCCACCGGGCGCTGGGCGCTGCTGAAGCTGATCACCGGTGGCCTGCGGGTCGGCGTCTCGGCGCGCCTCGCCAAGGTGGCGCTCGCCGAGTACGGACGGGTCGACGCAGCCGAGATCGAGGAGGTCTGGCACGGGCTGGAACCACCCTATGGCGAGCTGTTCGCTTGGCTCGACGGCAAGGCACCGCGCCCGGACCCCAAGGACAAGCCGGTGTTCCGCTCGCCGATGCTGGCGCATCCGCTGGAAGACTCCGAGGTCGCCACCCTCGACTTCGGCGCCTTCCTCGCCGAGTGGAAGTGGGACGGCATCCGGGTGCAGATCGCCTCGCGCGGCGGCCAGGCGCGCCTTTACTCCCGAACCGGCGACGACATCGGCGGCGCCTTCCCCGACGTGCTCGACCACGTGAACTTCGAGGCGGTGCTGGACGGCGAGTTGCTGGTGGTGCTGGATGGCGAGGTCCGGCCGTTCAACGACCTTCAGCAGCGCCTCAACCGCAAGACCGTAACCGCCGCCACGCTGCGCAAGCACCCGGCGTTCGTGCGCCTGTACGACATCCTGTTCGACCGCGGCGAGGATCTGCGTGCCCTGCCGTTGACCGAGCGGCGCGCCCGGCTGGAGGCGCTCATGGCGCGCGAGGCGCCGCGGCGCATGGATCTGTCGGAGCTGGTCGAATTCTCCGACCGCGGTGAGTTGGAGCGCCTGCGCGCCGACGCCCGCTCGAGCGCGACCGAGGGGCTGATGCTGAAGCGCCGCGACGCGCCCTACGTCGCCGGCCGACCCAAGGGCCTCTGGTACAAGTGGAAGCGCGGGCCGCTGACCGTCGACGCGGTGCTGATGTACGCCCAGCGCGGCCATGGCAAGCGCAGCAGCTTCTACTCCGACTACACCTTCGGCGCCTGGCGCGAGCATCCGCAAACCGGTGCCCCCGAACTGGTGCCGGTCGGCAAGGCGTATTTCGGCTTCACCGACGACGAGTTGAAGCTGATCGACAAATGGGTGCGCGACCACACGGTCAACCGATTCGGCCCGGTCCGCGAGGTCGAGCACGCCCTGGTGTTCGAGGTGGCGTTCGACAGCGTCCACCGATCGCCCCGCCACAAATCCGGCGTCGCCATGCGTTTCCCCCGCATCGCCCGGATCCGCTGGGACAAGCCGGCCGCCGACGCCGACCGGCTCGAGACCCTGGAAGGTCTCATAGCCTGACTATTCTCCGCGAGCGCCAGTCATCTCTCCGCGAGCGCCAGTCATCGGCGACGGGGGCCGCCGTCGTGAAACAGTTGATCGCCGTATTGCGGAGCGGTCTGGTAGACGTTGGCGAAGTAAGGCTCGATGGCGTATCTGTCATGCTCCGACAGCGAGCCACAGGCCGACAATATCAACAAGATCAGAGCGGCATTGCCCAAGACGAACGGGGTTCTGTGCATGGTTGTTCTCCTGCCGTGGCCGGCACGCGCGCGAGTTCCGGTTCGCACCAGCGATTGCCGTACTTCGGGGGAAGCCCTGTCTTGCGAACGGATGAAAGGCGGTTTGGTTCCTGTCGGCGGGCGGTTGCCCGCTCGCTGTCAGCGCCCGTAGGCGTTGCGCAGCGCGCCCGCGAACGCCAGCGCCACCGCCGGAAGCAAGGCCAGATAGATCAGGCGCGCCGCTTCGGCGATCACCGCCGGTGGCGGGGTGCCGCTGAGGCCGGCGCGGTCGGCCACCATGCCGGCGGCGGCCGAGCCGAAGGCGATGCCGAGCGCCTGGGTGGTCGGGATCACGCTGGTCACCCGGTCGCGGTCGGTCTCGCCGGCGTCGTCGAAGATGCGCTTGGCCACCTGGCCCCAGGCCATGCCGATGCCGAAGCCGATCAGCATGATCGCGGCGATGGCCGCCCACAGCGGCCCGTAAGGCACGAACACCGCCGCGCCGAGGCAGCCGCTTGCCGTCACCAGCGGGCCGGCGGCGGTCGACAGGCTGGCCCGGGCGCCGACCAGGCCGGCCACCAGCAGCGCCGAGACCGTCCAGCACATCGACTGGGCGGTGACGACGTAGCCGGTCGCCAGCGGCGGCACGGCGTGCAACGCCGTCAGGAAATAGGGCGCGTAGATCGCCGTGGCCGAGGTTCCGAACGAGATGAAGAACACGAACATGACGCCGCCGCCCAGCACGGTGCCCGGCCGGAACATGCCGTGCGGAAACAGCGGCTCCGCCGAGCGCCGCTCCCAGGCGATGGCACCGAGCAGCAGCGCCGCCGCCAGCGCCACCAGGGCGACGGTGCGGCTGTCGTCGCCGTGCCCGGCGCCGCCGATCGCCAGCGCGGCGCCGCCGATCAGGGCCAGTCGCAGGACCGGTGCCACCGACCCGGACACGCCGCTGCCGCCGCCCGACGGCACCGTGCGCAGTACCGCGAGATACAGCACCAAGCAGACCGGCAGCATCGCCAGGAAGCCATAGCGCCATTCGCCGAGGGCCGCGAACACCCCGCCGGCGAGCGGGCCGACAAGGGCCGCCACGCCCCAGACCGCCGAGATCGCTGCGAAGATCCGCGCCCAGCTCGACGCCGGGAACAGGTCGCGCACCAGCCCGTGGGCGCTGGCCAGCAGCAGGCCCGAGGCCGCCCCCTGAACGGTACGGGCGACCAGCACCATGGTCATGTCGGGCGCGACACCAACGCCGGCGGCGCCGACGGCGAACCCGAGGATCGCCAGCGTCAGGGCGTTGCGGGCGCCGATCCGGACGCGGACCCGGCCGCCGGCGGCGGACCCGACGATCGACGCCACCACGTACAGCGTGGTCGCCCAGTGCAGCCGCTCGAGCTCGCCGAGGTCGGCGACCACCGACGGCGCCAGGGTGGCGAAGATGAAGAAGTTCACGGCGTGCAGCACGATGCTGAGGCCGAGAGTGACGGTCGCGAGGCGGTAGGCCGGGCCGATCAGCTCGATCCAGCCCAACTCCTTCTCCTCGGCGTCGCGCGCGCTCGCGCCGGCCATCCCGCGTGTCCTCCTGAGGGTTCAGCTTGCCGCCGATTGATGCGATGGTGGTGGCGACGGGGCTGTATGACAAGTCTGTTCTTGTTAAATCGCTCGGGCCCTCATCCGTGGTCTGGTTCGACAAGCCTGCCCTTGGTATAACGAAGTCCCGTCCCGGAGGTGCCATGGCCGACACCACCACCGACCGAATCCTGTTCCGCCTCAAGACCCGCGGGCCGCAGGTCATCGCCGAACTGGGGGCCGCCTTCGGCGTCACCTCCGAGGCGGTGCGGCAACTGCTTGTGAAGGCCGAGGCGGACGGCCTGGTCGTCTACGAGGACCGGCGCGAAGGACGCGGCCGGCCGAAGCGGTTCTGGCGCCTGTCGGCGGCCGGCCACGCGCGCTTTCCCGACCGCCATTCCGACCTTACGGTGAGCCTGCTTGACGCGGTCGTGGCCGAGTTCGGGGCGGAGGGGCTCGACCGGCTGATCGCCCGCCGCGAGGCCGATCAGCGTTCTGCCTACCGCGCCGCCACCGCCGACGCGCCGTCGCTGTCGGCCAAGGTCGCGCTGCTTGCCGGGCTCCGCGACCGTGAGGGCTACATGGCCGAGTGGCGGGCGGAGGACGACGGCACGCTGACCCTGATCGAGAACCACTGCCCGGTCTGCGCCGCCGCCACCGCCTGTCGCACCCTCTGCCGGTCCGAGCTGGCGATCTTCCGGGACGTGCTGGGCGACGGTGCCCTTGTCGAGCGCACCGACCACATCCTGGCCGGGGCCAGGCGCTGCGCCTACCGCGTGTCGCCGACCGGCATGTGACCATCCACCGGGAGACCATCATGCGGGCGATGCTGTGCAGGGCCTACGGGCCGGTCGACGATCTGGCGATGGGCGAATTGCCGAGCCCGTCGCTGGCGCCGGGCGAGGTGCGCCTGCGGGTGGCCGCCTGCGGCGTCAACTTCCCCGACGTGCTGATCGTCCAGGGCAAATATCAGTTCAAGCCGGAGCCACCGTTCGCGCCGGGTGGCGAGGTTTCGGGAACGATTGTCGAGGTTGGTGCGGCGGTCGAGGGTTTCCGGGTTGGCGATCCGGTGATCGCGACCACCCTGTGGGGCGGCTTCGCCGAGGAGGTGGTCACGACCCCCGACCGACTGCTGCACCGCCCGGAGAGCATGGACGAGGTGACGGCCGCCGGCTTCGCGCTGACCTATGGTACGTCCTACCACGCGCTGGTACAGCGCGCCGCCCTGGCGCCGGGCGAGACGGTGCTGGTGCTGGGAGCGGCCGGCGGCGTCGGGGTTGCCGCCATCCAGATCGCCAAGGCGCTTGGGGCGCGCGTGATCGCGGCGGCCGGCAGCGCCGACAAGCTGGCTTTTGCCCGCGAGCAGGGGGCCGACGAGACCGTCAACTACTCGGAGGACGGCTACCGCGATCACCTGAAGGAACTGACCGCCGGGCGTGGGGTCGACGTGGTTTACGACCCGGTCGGCGGAGACCTGCTGGACCCCTCGCTGCGCTCGATGGCGTGGAACGGCCGCTACCTGGTGGTCGGTTTCGCGAGCGGCGAAATCCCCAGGATCCCCGCCAATCTGACGCTGCTGAAGGGCTGCTCGGTGGTCGGGGTGTTCTGGGGACAATTCCGGCGCAACGAGCCGGGGCTCGACGCCGAGAATTTCCGCAGACTGTTCGCCCTGCACGCCGAGGGGCGGATCAGCCCGGTCATCAGCGCCACGTTCTCACTGGAGCGAGCGCGCGAGGCCCTGGCGGTGCTGAGCGGGCGCGCGGCAAAGGGCAAGGTGGTGCTGACGGTATAGGGAACTGCCGCTCGCCGAGCGACGTTGTATGAGTGACGACGCTCGCGCAGTGTCCGGCCTCCCGTGCCGGCGACCGCAGCCTCGGATCAAGGGAGGCCCGTCATGTCCCTCGGCACGATACTGCTGATCATCCTGGTCCTGATCCTGATCGGCGCGATTCCCGCTTGGCCGCACAGCCGCGGCTGGGGCTACGGCCCCGGCGGCGTCGTGGGCGTGCTGCTGATCATCGTGATCGTGCTGCTTCTGACCGGACGCTTGTGACGTCGTTGCCGACGCCCGGTCGACGCTACAGCGTCTTGCGGTAGAACCGCCGGACGCCGCCGATCGGGTAGTCCGGCAGCTCGCCGAACTGCTGCCAGCCGAGCCGTGGGTAGTAGTCGGGACCCTGGTGCTGGTACGTGTCGAGCCAGGCGGCATGGCACCCGCGCCGCCGGGCCAGCCCCTCCGCCGCGCCCAGCAACGCCGCCCCGATCCCCTGCCGACGCGCCCCGGGCGCCACCGCCAGCAGTTGGACGTGGAGCCAGCCGAGGTTGGTCGAGCCAATCAACCCGCCGAGGGGCTGCAGGTCACGCGCAGCGGTCAGCGCTAACGGACGGGCCGCGAACACCACGCCCGCGCCGCGGGCGTGGTCGTCCAGCCAGTCCAGCACCCGCTCCTTCGCCTCTGCGAAACCAGCGTCACCATCGTCCTCGACGACGGTGACGGCGACCCTGGCTGTCATGCGTGCACCGTCACTCCCGCTCACCGGTGCCGAAATTGGATTCGACGTAGGCCAGCAGGCACTCGATCGACTCGCCGAGCGACAGCGTACCGGTGTCGACCTCGAGCTCGGCCGCCGATGGGGCTTCATAGGGTGCCGAAATGCCGGTGAATTCGGCGATCTCGCCCTTGCGGGCCTTTTTGTAGAGCCCCTTCGGATCGCGGGTCTCGCAGACCGCGAGGTCAGCCTTGACATAGACCTCGTGGAAAAGCTCCGGCGCCACCGCGCGGGCGCGGTAGCGGTCCTCGCGGTACGGCGAGATGAAGGCCGTGATCACCAGCACGCCGGCGCGCGCGAACAGCGCCGCCACCTCGCCGACACGCCGGATGTTCTCGGCTCGGTCCTCGGGGGCGAAGCCCAGATCGGCGGACAGTCCGAAGCGGATGTTGTCGCCGTCCAGTACGTAGGCCTGCCAGCCTTTGCGGAACAGCGCCTGCTCCAGTTCGACCGCCAGCGTCGACTTGCCGGCGCCGGACAGCCCGGTCAGCCAGAGCACGCCGCTCTTGTGGCCGTTGGCCTGCCAGCGCGCATCGGTGGTCACCCGATGCTCGACGGCGGTGATGTTCTGCGAGGTCGGCTCGTTGCGGAGCCGCTGGTTCGGAAAGCCGTCCATCGACACCAGGCCGCCGCCGGCCATGTCGTAGCCGTCGATCAGCACGAAGCGGCCGAGGCGCGGGTTGTCGACGAAGGGGTCGAGGGCCAGCTTGGCGCGGGCCCGCAGGATGACCTCGCCGACCTCATTGCGCTCGATCCGGTCGGCCGGGCGTTCCGAAAGGTCGGAGACGTCGATGGCGCGCTCGATCGCCTGCACCTCGACGGTATGCTCCATGGTCGCAAGCTTCAGCTTGTAGCGTCGGCCGACTTCCAGCGGCGCCCGGCCGAGCCAGAAGATCCGGGCACGGAACACGTTGGTTTCGACCGGCGGGTCGGCCCGGTGCGAGGCAACGTGGCCACGCTCGACGAACAGCTGGTCGTCGAGGGTTATGCCGATCGACTGGCCGGCCGAAGCCGAGAGCACCGGG